>TARA_B100000686_G_scaffold31252_3_pt1 | contig 50658 bp, 59 predicted proteins | sample TARA_B100000686 | Tara Oceans TARA_B100000686 (sample SAMEA2622733) | marine metagenome | biome: marine biome (ENVO:00000447); feature: marine epipelagic mixed layer (ENVO:xxxxxxxxx); material: "saline water (ENVO:00002010), including plankton (ENVO:xxxxxxxx)" | depth 150 m
GATTCAGCACCTTAGGTATGCTCTAGAGCTTGCCGGGAATAACTTCCAGCTTAATGAAAGCCTAAGGACAAAAATTGAAAATATACATTTAACCGTAGAAGCTCTAAAAGAATTAACTTAGGTTAACCTGGGGGCCAAGAAAGTTTTCGACCCGAAATAAGGTGTATATGTAGATGAAAAACAGTTTGTTGAGCTCCCTCCCCATTATTTATAACCAGCCTAAATGTATCTTCTAACCCCAATTTCCTAGCTACCTCACCAGCTACCAAGAGCAAATGTCCCAGTAACTCCTCATCTTCTTTAGTGGAATCAGAAACTTTTTCTATTCTCTTTTTTGGAATGATTAATAGATGAGTAGGTGCTACAGGATTAATATCTTTAAAAACCAAGCTTATATCATCTTCATAAACAATATCTGCTGGTAATTCCTTATCTATAATCTTTTGAAAAATTGTATCAGTCATTATTCAGCAATAACTCCTCCATCCACTGATATAGAGTCTCCAGTAGTGAAAGAAGACTCATCTGAACACAAAAAGAGAACTGATGAAACCACCTCTTCAGGTTCGCCTACCCTGTTCATAGGGTGAGAAGCTGAGAAATCAGCTAGTTGCTGTTTAGGGTCTTCTGCTGCTTCTAAATAACGTTGCATCATGGGAGTATTTATCGCACCAGGTTGCACAGCATTACATCTGATATCATAACCCATTTCAGCACAATGAAGAGCTACGGTTCGTGTTACTACTAAAACCCCTGCTTTACTATAGTTATAAGAAAGAACAAATGGTTGGGGGCTAGTTGCCAAAGATGATGAAAAGTTGACTATAGAACCTCCGTTCTTTTTCATTGCCTTAACAGCAAATCTGCAACCTAAAAAAACCGATGTACCATTTATGGCATGTACTCTGTCCCAGTGTTCAACCGTTTCATCTTCAATAGTAGCGGGTTCGCTTATTCCAGCAGCATTGACTACACTAGTTATTTGATGAAATCTTTCTCCTAGATGACTTTCTAAAGCATTCCAGTCCTCTTCTTTTGTTACATCTACTTTAAAAAACTCACAGGACTCACCTATTTCATCTGCTACCCTTTTTCCTCCTTCTTCATCAATATCTATTGATATAACTGATCCACCTTCTGAGGTAAAACCTTTTGCTGTAGCAGCTCCCATTCCAGAAGCTCCTCCTGAAATAACTGCTAACTTTCCTTCAAATCTTTTCATAATTTTCTCCCTAATAAATCATAACTAATCAGCCCCTCTGCCACCATCAACTATTAACTCTGTTCCAGTAACAAAAGAAGACTCTTCCGATACTAAATACAATATAGCATTAGCTATATCATTAGTATTTCCTAATCTCTTGAGAGGCGTCTCTTCAGTCAAGAATTCCTTCACTGATTCATCTTCACCATAACTTCCTATAAGCATTTCAGTCCAGATAACCCCAGGTACCATTGTGTTAATTCTTATATTCCTACCATTCATGGAAGCTTCTAAGGCAGCAGATCTTGTCATGCCGCAAATAGCGCCTTTTGTAGAACAGTATGCTGATGCATCAGGAAGTCCAACCACTCCCATAAGCGAAGATACGTTTACTATAGCTCCTCCTCCCTTTTCATCCATGACAGGCATGCAATATTTCATGCCTAAGAATGTACTTTCAACGTTAGTTGAAACTAATAAATTAAATTCTTCAACTGTTGTATCTTCAAGAGATTTGATAAAGAAAGCTCCAGCATTATTTACTAGAATGTCCAATCGATTAAAATTTTCTTTAGTAAGATTAATGCAGCTCTGCCAATCATTTTCAGAACAAACATCTTGTTTAAAGAAAATCGCTTCACCTCCTGAATCTTTTATAGCTTTAACTGTCTTCTCACCTCTGGCTTCATTCCTTCCTGTAGCTATAATTTTAGCACCAGCAAGGGCTAGAACTTCACAACAAGTTCTACCAATCCCCGAGGTAGCCCCAGTTACAATTGCAACTTTATTTGATAAATCAGTCATTTAAAGTGGTTCCTGATAAAGCTACTCGCATTCCACCATCAACTGTTAATTCAGCTCCAGTCATAAATTCTGATGCATCCGAAAGTAAATATATTACTGCACTAGCTACATCTTCTGGTTTACCTAACCTGCCTAAAGGTATTGATTTTCTTACATCTTCCCAAAGCTCTTTATCATCCCCTGCTCTTTCTATTTGCATGGGTGTCATAATTACTCCTGGATGTACACTATTAATTCTTATAAATTCTCTTTTTGCACCTATTTCTAGAGCTACAGCCTTGGTTAACATTCTTACACCTCCCTTACTAGCGCTGTAAGCAGTGCAATTCAATGTACCGGTTTGACCAGAAATGGAGGAGATATTAACGATGCTACCTTTAGCGCCATTTTTAGCCCTCATCATTTCTACTGATAATTTTGTACCAATGAACGTACCTGTTAAGTTTATGCGTTGAGTTTCTCTAAATTCTTCAAGACTCATTTCTTCGATTGTTTTAAGGTTTACTATCCCTGCATTATTTACTAATCCATGTATGGACCCTTCTTTTTCTTCAATATCAGACATAACTCTTTTCCAGTCTTCTTCAGAAGATATATCTAAAATATTGGTTCTAATTGATTTATTTGCGTTCTCTGACCATTCACTTTCAGATTCTTTTAGCAGTTCATTGTTTATGTCAGTTGCTATGACCTTGGCACCTTCAAGAAGAATTTTTGAGACACATCCTTTACCTATACCTCTTGCAGCTCCAGTAACGAGAATAACTTTATTATCAAGTTTTCCCATGTACCTACTTTCTTGATCTTTTTAATCTAACGCCGCTTGGGTCTAGGCCCACAGATTCCCTAAAAGCCTCATGCATATTTATTAAAGATAGTTCATTTCTGCCAAAGACAGAGTAAGGGTGTAAACCGGATTTGAATCCTTTCATCACATTTGCACTTACCCAATAATCTTCATTTTCTACAACTGAATAGATAAACTGGAAATGCTCTTGTGCTGCGTCTTTTTCTTCTTCTGTTTTCATTTCGAATCTAGAGTAAGTAGAAAATCTTGTTAAATGCTCACCTACCTCTTTTCCTGGATAAAGCTCAAATAAATAAACAAAAGCACTATTTACAAAGAAGGTAATATTGGGGAAAAGAAAATATACCCAACTAAAATGGTTAAAAGCCTCCCAATCCTTTTCTGGTTTATCTTTTAATTCATTTATTGTTAAGCTAGGAAAACCAAGCCTATGATTATAATTATAGCGATCATATATCATTACATTGGAATAGGAACCTAATGCAATAGTTTCTGGGTGGAGAGGACCAAAGTGATAACCTTCAACAAATGTATCCATAGCAAGTTTCCAATTAGTCGGCATATCAAAAATTCCTCTATTTACTAAATGTACCGAATCTAAAGTCCAAGATTCCATTTGGTTTCCTAAATCCTTACCTAAAATATCATCAATGGATTGAGCTGGTCCTGGAGTTGGTTGGACATAAATCAAACCATATTTTTCTTCTACAGGAAGCTCTATAAGTGAATGGAGGGAACGGTCTATTTCTCCGAAAGTTTCCTCTCCGTAAATAGAAATTAAGTCGCCATCTAGGTCATACCTCCATGCATGGTAAGGGCATACAAAGCCTCTAGATTGATTTCCACAAGGCTTATCAAGCAGCCTTCCACCTCTATGCCTACAAACGTTTAGATAAGCTTTTACAGTACCCTTTTTATTCCTAGTAATAATGATAGGAATTCCGGTGTCTTCATTAGTAATAAAATCCCCTGAATCTTTTACATCACTTGAGAATGCCATGAGCAAAGGTCTTTCTTTAAATAATTTTTGTTTCTCTAGTTCAAATATCTCATTATCTGTATAAGTTTTGATGTCAACGTAATAAGGTGCAACATCTTCTGAAGTCATAGAAGTTGTTCCAGAATCTATAAGATCTAACATCCTTTTCGCTGCTTTATTAAGTTCTTTATTTTTCATAGCTTACATCCCAGTAAATATTATCTGAAGATTGTAGTTATAATTTTACAACAAATAACATTGATTGGTTTTGATAGGATAAAAAAACTATAATTTAAAAATAAAAAAAACGAGGTAGATATGAAAATTTTGAGACATGATGTTCTTCAGTATGCTTTTATGTCGAAAGACATGGCGTCCTTAGAGGCTTCTTGCCATAAATGGGCAGATGCTTTTGGAGCTGGTCCTTTCTTTGTTATAGAGCACCATATACCAGATGACTGCACTTATAAAGGGAAGCCATGCGATCTTGATATGACTTACGCTTTCGGTCAGGCAGGTTCTGCGCAAATAGAGTTCATGGTTCAACATAATGATGGCCCTTCTACCTTCAGGGATATGTTTAAGCCAGAAGAAGAAGGCTTTCACCATTGGTGTATCTTTACGAATAAGTACGATGAAGAGTATAAAAGATTAACAGGAAATGGATATATAGAGACTACAGCCTTCACTACTTCAGCAAGAGTATGCTGGTTAGATGCTGAAAAAGACTTGGGTGGCCATATAGAACTGTATGAAGAAAACCCAGGCACACAAGGGTTTTTCGATTTACTAAGAGAAAGTCATGAAAGCTGGGATGGAAAAGACCCTATTAGACCAGCACCATTTTAATTACTTGAACTGGTATGAAATAAGAAAGTCCTCGTTGTCTTTTTTTACTATACTGGCATAATCTTTTTTTTTATCACTGGGAGAAGTCATGGTAAACAATCCTCTAGATGATTCTAGAAAACTTGAAGATATGCAATTATTTGATAAGGAAATCTTAGAATGTCCTTATCATTATAATAAAGAGCTGAGAGAGCAGGCACCTGTATATAAGGATCCTGAAACTGGTATTTATATTATTTCTAAATATGAATTAGTGAAGGAAGCTGCAAGAAAGAAAGATATTTTTTCAAGCCAATTTATTTTAAACGCTGATTCTAGTGAAGCAGAAGAGGTAAAAGAAGCAAGAAGAAAAGCTTTTAACTTAGGTAAAGGCACTCTCCTAACAATAGATGACCCAGAACATAAAAAATATAGAGAATTAGTTAAAGATTTTTTTGTACCTGACAAGATTGCGGCTTATGAGCCGTGGATTTTAGATTTCTCTTCTAATTTAATTGAAAAATTTGCTGATAATGGAAATTGTGACTTCATACGAGAATTTGCTAGACCTCTGCCTTTATCCGTAATTTTACATGTTTTAGGAATTCCATTAGACAGAATAGATGAATGCTTTAAATGGACCTTAGATTCAGTTACGGCTCTGTCTGGGGTGGCGTCTGATGAAGAACTTATAGAAGCACATAATGGAATTGCAGAAGAACATGCTTTTTTTGCTGAAGAAATTGAAGCCCGAAGAGGGAATCCTAAAGATGATCTGTTATCAGTTATCGCAAATGCTAAATATGAAGATGAAAGATATTTAACTACAGAAGAAAGCATTTCTTTCTGCACTCAGTTCTTAGTAGCAGGTAATGAAACAACGACAGCAACTTTAGCTGAAGCTATGAGACAGCTATGCCTATTCCCTGAAGAACAAGAGAAGATTAAGAAAGACCCTTCATTAATACCTAATCTTGTAGATGAGTCCCTTAGATTAGCCACCCCTACTTCAAATATGTGGAGGGTTGCTTCAGAAGACCATGAAATAGGAGGTGTTACTATCCCAAAAGGCAGTCAAGTACTTCTTAAATTCTTTTCTTCAAACCATGATGAAGAAGTCTTTGAAGAACCAATGAAATTTGATGTAACCAGAGAAAATGCTAGGAGCCATATAGCCTTCGGCTTTGGAATTCATGTCTGTATTGGTCAACTTCTTTCTAAACAAGAAATGGTGAATGGTTGGCAAACATTATTTCAAAAACTCAAAAATTTCTCATTTGATGCTGACCCTGATCAGCTGAAATATATGCCAAATATATTGCTTAGAGGTCTTGAAGAACTCCCAATAAAATTTGAGAAAGTATAACTTATGAATAACAAAGACTTGATTAAAGACTTTATAGAAGCTTGGAATAATTTAGACTTAGAAAAAGTTGTTAATTTTTTCGCAGAAGATATTTTTTACCATAATATTCCAATGGAACCTTTAAATGGCAAATCCGAAGCAAGTGCATTTGTAGATGGGTTAAAAGATTGTGATTCTATTAATTGGGAATTAATTGCGATAGCAGAAGAAGGAAATAAAGTTTTGACTGAAAGATTAGATAACTTCAATTTTAAAGATGGTAGAAAGATAAGCATACCTGTCATGGGAACATTCGAGATTGAAAATAATAAAATAAAAAAGTGGAGAGATTATTTTGATTTAGAAACTTTCCAAAAACAGATGACTGGTCAGTCTTAGCCTTATGGAATTACAATTTAATCAAGAAGAGTTAGAGTTTCAGAAGGAAGTTAAAGAGTTTCTCGATGTTAATTTGCCTCAACATCTAATTGAACAGGCAAAAAGAACTACTGCAGTCTTTCCAGATAAGGAAGTAGCGCTTGAATGGCAATCTATTCTTGCTAAAAAAGGTTGGTTAGTTCCTTCGTGGCCAGAAGAATATGGAGGTACCAATTGGAATCCAGCTCAAAAATATATTTTTTCTTTAGAATGTGCAAATGCAGGTGCCCCTTCCCTAATCCCTATGGGTCTTAATATGCTTGGACCTGTTCTAATAGGTTACGGAACTCAAGAACAAAAAGATTTTTATCTACCTAGAATTATCAGCGGGGAAGATTATTGGTGTCAGGGCTACAGTGAACCTGGTTCTGGTTCAGATCTAGCTAGCTTAAAATGCAAAGCTGAAATTAAAGATGATAAATATATAATTAATGGTACTAAGATTTGGACAACCCATGCTCATTTTGCAAATAAGATATTCTGTCTAGTTAGAACAGATAACTCAACAAAACCCCAACAAGGTATTACCTTTCTATTAATTGATATGGAACAAGATGGAGTTAATGTTGAGCCAATAATAATGCTTTCAGGAGATCATGATGTTAATCAAGTAGTTTTTAACGATGCTGAAGCCAGTATTGATCAACGTATAGGTAATGAAGGTGAGGGCTGGACAGTTGCAAAGTATCTTCTAGAATTTGAAAGAGGGGGTTCCTCTGCTTCAGCTAGATCTTTTAAAGCAATTAATTTAGCCAAGTCACTTGCTGAGGAAATCATAGATGATGATGAGCCTTTACTCGCTAACCCTGCCTATATAAAAAGAATAAGTGAACTAGAACTTAGAGCCCAATCCCTCCAATATACTGAGCTAAGAACTCTCTCTAGTATGAAAAAAGGAGGTAGCCCAGGTCCGGAATCTTCCATGAGTAAAAATCTCGCTACTGACTTACAACAAGAAATAACTGAAATAACCCTAGATATAATTGGATATTTTGGAATTCCCAAACACGACAATACCTTAGGAAACAATGAAGCTCCTGTAGGGTCAGAGAAATTTATAACTCAAGCAGGAAGGTATCAGAATTCTAGAGCTGCAAGTATCTATGGAGGCTCTAGAGAAATTCAAAAAAACATAATTGCGAAGGCAGTTTTAGGTCTTTAATTAAAGAAAAGGAAAAATTTATGAAAAAAGAAGAATTATTAAAAGTTTATAGAACTATGAAAACTATTCGTTCTTTTGAAGAAAGATGCGACAAAGAATTTATGCAAGGAAATATTCCTGGGTTTGTACATCTCTACGCTGGACAAGAGGCTGTAGCTGTAGGAATTTGTTCCCATCTTAGTGATGAAGATAAGATTGGAAGTACCCATAGGGGTCATGGCCACTGCATAGCTAAAGGCTGTGATGTTAAGGGAATGATGCATGAGATTATGGGGAAAGCTGATGGGCTTTGTAAAGGTAAAGGAGGCTCTATGCACATAGCTGACCTAAGCAAAGGTATGCTTGGTGCAAATGCAATAGTAGGAGGAGCTCCCCCTACAGCTGTGGGAGCCGCTTTAACTGCCAAAACCTTGGGTAATAAAACCGTAGCCATAGCTTTTTCTGGAGATGGAGCTTCAAATCAAGGAACAACTTTTGAAGCTATGAATATGGCCGTCGTTCTTCAAGTCCCAGCTATCTTCGTCTTCGAAAATAACGGGTATGGTGAGCATACTGGAGCTGATTATGCCGTTGGTTCAAAAGATATAGCAGGAAGAGCAGAAGGCTTTGGTCTTCCTACATATAAAGTAGACGGTACTGATTTCTTTGATGTCTATGAAACTGCAGGCAAAGCTATAAAAGATGCTAGAGAGGGGAAAGGCCCTTCAGTTATAGAAGCTGAAGCTGTGAGATTTGGAGGACATTTTATAGGTGATCCACAAAACTATAGAGCAGAAGGTGAATTAGATAAATTAAGAGAAGAGAAAGATTGTTTAAAAATTTTCAGAGCTAAAGTAGTAACAGATTTTGATATAAAAGAAGAAGAACTGGATGGAATAGATAAAGAAGTTGAAACATTAATAGATGAAACTGCCAAATCTGGAATATCTGCTCCCATGCCAGATGCTAAAGAACTCAACTCAGATGTATATTTAAATTATTAAGGAGAAAAAAATGCCAGAAAAATCTTATACAGAAGCTCTAAATGAAGCTCTTCATCAAGAAATGGATAGGGATGAAACTGTAATAGTTATAGGAGAAGATGTTGCTGGAGGTGCAGGGACAAAAGGAGATGATGTAGAAGCCATTGGGGGAATTTTTGGGGTTACTGCAGGATTAGGAAAAAAGTATGGTCGAACAAGAGTTGTCGATACACCTATAACTGAATCTGCTATTGTTGGAACAGCTGCAGGAGCTGCTATGACAGGCCTAAGACCAGTTGCTGAACTCATGTTTGTAGATTTCCTTGGGGTTTGTTTTGATCAAATCTACAATCAAGCAGCTAAATTTCGATATATGTTTGGAGGAAAAGCAACAACTCCACTGGTCATAAGAACTGCAGTTGGAGCTGGATTAAGCGCTGCTGCTCAACATTCTCAAACTATGTTTTCAACTTTTACCTCTGTTCCAGGTTTAAAGGTTGTGATGCCTTCTAACCCATATGATGCTAAAGGACTTCTTATTCAGGCTATTCGAGATGATGATCCTGTTATTTTTTGTGAACATAAATTGTTATACGCTATGACCGGAGATGTACCTGATGAAGACTATGTCATTCCTTTTGGAGAAGCTAACTGGCTAAGAGATGGAGAAGATTTAACAATTATTGCCTTTTCAGCTATGGTTCCAAAGGCTCTAGAAGCTGCTGATAAACTAGCAGAAGAAGGTGTTAAATGTACTGTTATAGACCCTAGAACTACTTCTCCGCTAGATGAAGAATCAATATTAGAATCGGCTGAAGAAACGGGAAGAGTAGTAATTGTAGATGAAAGTACTCCTAGGTGCAGTATTGCTTCAGACATTTCTTCATTAATCGCAGATAAAGCTTTTAAAGCTCTTAAAGCCCCAATAAAAAAGGTAACTGCTTCCCACACTCCAGTACCATTTTCTCCTTCTTTAGAGCAAGCTTTTATTCCTCAAACTGAAGGAATAATTTCAGCTTGCAGAGAAGTTATAGGAAGTAACTAGTATTTTATGGCGGTGATACAACCAGTTACTATTCCTCAATGGGGCCTTACTATGACTGAAGGCACTCTTGTAAAGTGGAATGCTTCTGAAGGTGATGAAGTAAAAGAAAAAGATGAAATAGCTGAAATAGAAACAGAAAAAATTGTAAATGTCTTGGAATCACCTTCTGGAGGAATACTAAGGAAATTAATAGGAAAAGAAGGAGACACTCTTCCAGTAGGAGCTTTAATAGGGATTATTGCTGATGAATCTCAATCTGATGATGATATAAAGAAGTTTATACAAGAATATAAACCTATAGAACTAGCATCTCCTTCTCAAAGTCAAAAATCAGAAGAATCTGAAACTTCTCCTTCTCAAACATCTGTAACTTCAACACCAGGTGTTGGGCAAGTAAGTCCTGCTGTTAAAAGACTAGCAAAAAAACTAGGTGTTGATTTAGAAAATGTTTCAGGATCAGGAAGAAATGGCAGAATTACAAAAGAAGATGTTGAATTGGCTTCACAAGGAGTTACTCAAACCCCTCAGAATGGACTAGTTGAAGATTTAGATAATCCCTATACTTCCATTCCCTTCACTAGTATGAGAAAAACTATTGCGAAAAGATTAACTGAGTCTAAGCAAACCATTCCTCACTTCTATTTAACTGCTGATTACTCAATTGATAAATTAATAGAGAAAAAGAATGAACTGAGCAACGAACAATCTAAAATATCTCTTAATGATCTTCTTGTTCATTGTGTTGCCAGAGCTTTAATTGACGAACCAAGAACAAACGTACAATTAATTGGGGAAGAAATTAGACAATTTAATCATGCCGATATTTCCGTAGCGATGGCAACTGAAGGAGGTTTAATAGCTCCAATAGTGAAAAAGGCTGATCAAAAAACAGTGCAAGAAATAAGTGAAGAACTAAAGGATCTATCAACTAGAGCACAAAAGGGAGCTCTTAACAGGGAAGAAATATTAGGGGGAACATTTAGTGTCTCTAATTTAGGAATGTTTGGTGTTAAACATTTTGAAGCAATTATTAACCCTCCTCAAGGAGCTATACTAGCTATTGGAAGTTCTGTTCAAAAAATAATTTCTTCCAATGGAAAACCCTTATCATCAGATATCATGAGTGTGTCTTTATCCTGTGATCATAGGGTTATAGATGGAGCTGTGGGGGCAACATTTTTACAAGCTCTTAGAAAACATGTCGAAGAACCTGAATAAGAAAAATATGGCGATATCTTCCGAACAAATTGAACAAGAAATATTGCTTCGCTCTAAAAAAGAATTCTCTAGAAAAGCACCCCCTAAGGATTTTAAAGATTTACCTGAGATTCCCGCAGAAAGATATGTAAATGAATCATTTAATGATCTAGAAAAAGATGCCCTATGGAATAAATGTTGGCTCTATGCAGCACATACTGACCAGATAAAAAATCCAGGAGATTTTTTATTATGGAAAGATGCTGGAGTTCCTATAATTATAGTCAGAGCTCAAGACAACCAAATTAGAGCTTTCTATAACACATGCAGACATAGAGGTTCGTCAGTAGTTAGAGAAGACTCAGGAAATACTAAACGATTTGTCTGTCAGTATCATAGTTGGGCTTATGACCTAATAGGAAATCTTGAATTTGTTCCTGATTCGAGAGATTGGCAGAATCTAGATAAAAGTTGTAAAAACCTCATTCCAGTAAGGTGTGAGTTATGGGGAAATTTAATTTTTTTAAATCAAGACACTGAAGCCATGCCTCTTTTAGATAATTTAGGTGTAGTAAACAAGATAATGGAACAGTTTCAATTAGATAAAATCAGATATATTGGAAAAAGGTCCTGGGATGTAAGTTCCAATTGGAAAGTCTGCCAAGACGCATTTATGGAAGTTTACCATCTCAACACCGTTCATCCAGAGTCTGTTGCACAACTTCTGGATCATAGAGGAGCAGTCATGGCGCTTTTGCCTAATGGGCACTCCATTATGACTACTCCAAATAGAGCTCAGCTATCTGCTGATGGATTAAGCGTAACCGAAGAACAAGAAAACACTACTGCTGATGCATATGCTGAAGTAAAAGATTCCGCACCTTTAGAAATTGAGACTGTTAGCGAACTAGCTAGAAGTAACAATCTGTCCTTCAACTTTTTTCCTAACATAGTCACCCCTCTAAATCCTACTGGTTTTCCTTTTTTACAGTTTTGGCCTGTAACACTTAATACTTGCCGAATGGATGTGCATTGGTTTTCTCCTGATTGGGGAAAAGGTGAATTGCCTAATAAAGACTATTGGGAAGAAAGAATGGATTTGTTTGATGTAATACTCTCTGAAGACACTTTAAATATACCTTGGATACAACAATCTCTTGAATCTCCAGGCTTCAAAAGCGTCCCACTTAACTACCAAGAGAGAAGAATTTATTATACCCACCAAGAATTAGATAAGGTTATTGGGGATGCTCTCATCCCGAAGGAATGCAAAGTGCAACCTGTGTTAGATAATTTTATAGAAGGCTGGTCTTAAAGATATGAATTCTGAACATTATCCTATCTTGATAAACGGTGAGTTAGTAAATACTGATAAAGTAATTAAAGTTATTAATCCCTCAACAGAAGAGGTATTCGCTTCTTGCTCTAAAGCTACAGAAAAACATCTTGATGAAGCTGTAAAAGCTGCCCAAAAGGCTCAAAAAATTTGGGGGGAGTCTGATATAGCTATTAGACAGAAACTACTTAATGAAATAGCAGAAAAAATCTCTGAAAATTCAGAAAATCTGGCAAGATTGTTGACTCTCGAGCAAGGAAAACCTCTAGACTTTGCTCGGGGTGAAATAGAATTTGCTGTAATGTTTTGCAAATATTTTGCTTCTCAAAAGTTAAAAAATAAAAGTCTTAAAGAAGATGCCTCGTCAATTGTTGAGCTTCACAGAAAACCCTTAGGTGTGGTAGCAGCTATAGCCCCATGGAATTTTCCTCTTTTGATAGCAGTTTATAAAACAGCTCCGGCTCTTCTCGCTGGTAATGCACTAATACTAAAACCAGCTCCCACTACACCTTTATCAACCTGTATGTTTGGTCAGATTATAAGAGAGATTATTCCAAAAGGATTAGTCAATATACTAACAGATGAAAATGAACTTGGCCCTATGATAACTAGCCACCCAGGTATAAATAAGATTTCTTTTACTGGATCTACGGAAACAGGAAAAAAAGTAGCAGAGAGCGGTGGTCCTTCCTTGAAACGCCTAACTCTAGAATTAGGTGGTAACGATGCTGCAATTGTTTTAGAAGATGCTGTTCCTTCAAAAATAGCTGAAGACATCTTTAATTCAGCAATGGCAAATACAGGTCAGGTGTGTGCCGCAATAAAGCGACTATACGTACATCATAGTGTTTATGAAGAGATGTGCAGTGCTCTCAAAGATCAAGCAGACAAAGCAATTATTGGTGATGGTTTTAAGCAAGGTATAAATTTTGGTCCACTTCAAAATAAGAAACAGTATGAAAAAGTTATTAATCTCATTAAAGAAGCAAAAGAAAAAGGGAAAGTTATATCAGGTGGAGAATTCTCAGAAAACCCGGGTTTTTTTATACCTATAACAATTATTAGAGATATAGAAGACGGTATAAGTCTGGTAGACGAAGAACAATTTGGTCCCGTGTTACCCATAATTAAATACAGCGATCTTGAAGAAGTAATAGAAAAGGCCAACGGGTCTAGTTATGGTTTGGGAGGTTCAGTTTGGGGTGAGGATATAGATTTTGCAACACAAATTGCTAAAAGATTACAAGCTGGTTCGGTTTGGGTTAATCAACATGCAGCGATAGGTCCTGATATTCCTTTATCTGGAGCTAAGGAATCCGGTATAGGTGTAGAATGGGGGGAAGAGGGTTTAAATGAATTCTCACAAATTCAAGTTGTAAATGTAAAAAAATAATAATTAGAAAGGAAAAAAGATGACAACAGGTGTAGAAATAGTAAATCAAGCTCTAGAAATGTTAAAAGAAGGTGACTTTGAATCTTACGAGACCTTACTTGATGAAAATATGTATTTTAAAATGACTGGCAATACACCTTTGTCAGGCGAAGCACATAGTAAAACTGAATTTTTGGCTACAGTTGGTAGAGTAATGGATTACCTTAAAGATCCTATCAAGTTAGAATTAAAAGAAATAATTGATGGTGGGGATACCATAGTATCTATATCTACAGGTAGTTCTACAACAAAAAAAGGAGAAGCTTACAATAATGAATACTGCCATGTATGGAAGGTTAAAAATAATAAGATAGTTTCATTAATAGAATATCTAGATACTCAAATGTTGTCAGAAATGCTCAGTGAATAGTCTGGTACTCAAAATATAATCTTGGAACCAATTTCCATTCTTCTTACTACAAAAGGACATCCTTTTGATAAAGGTTCTTTTTTTCAATTATTTGACTCTTTCGAAAATGTGGAATACACCCATGTAGAACATCCGGCAGCTCAACTTATTCTCAATCCATTAAATGCTAAAGATTATTCAGTTTTAGTCTTTTATGACATGCCTGGTATAGACTTTCATGAAAATCATCCAGGAAAAGAAATAGCTCCAAGTAAAGAATTTAAAAAGGGTTTCCTAGATCTAGTTAAAATCGGTAAACCTATGCTCTTTCTGCATCACTCAATTGCCTCTTGGCCTAGTTGGGACGAGTATGGAGAAATTATTGGAGGAAGATTTCTATACAGATCTAAAAAAATAGAAGGTGAAGAAAAGCAAGATTCTGGATATCGACATGAAGTTAATTATAAAGCCAAGATTTTGATAGAACATCCTATAACTAAAGGCTTATCGTCTGAATTTGATATGTGTGATGAGTTATATCTAGCTGAAATTTTTGAAGATTCCATTACTCCTTTAATCAAAAGCGATTTCAGTTTTACAGACAAAAACTTTTTTTCAGCGACAAGCGCTATAGAAGGTCAAATGTATAGCAATAAAGGTTGGTCACATACAAAGGGTTACCCTTATGTTGCCTGGATAAAAAGTTACCTTAATAGCCCTATAGTTTATCTTCAGATGGGTGACTCACCCACGACATATCAAAATCCGTCATATAGACTTCTTGTAAAAAATTCAATAACTTGGCTTAATAGCCCTGAATCAAAGTTATGGATAAAAGAGAATAACGAATAATGAATTTATTAGAAAACAGACTAGCTGTTATAACAGGTGCTGCTAGCGGTATTGGAGAAGCCAGCGCTAATCTTTTTGCTGAGAATGGAGCTAAAGTCCTTGCCTTTGATCTAGATGACTCAATAATAGAAAAATTCAAAGATAATAATTCTATAACGGGTTTTAAGCTAGATATTGCATCTAGTTCAGCACCTGAGATAATCTCCAATACTATTCAAGAAGTTCTAGGTGGGCTAGATATACTCATGAATAATGCAGGAGTAGTCTCAGGAAGTCCTATAGAAGAAATGCAAGATGAGGAATGGGATAAAGTTTTTGCTGTAAATGTTGAAGCAACAATTAAAATCACACGTTGCTCTCTTCCGTATCTTAAAAAAAGTAAATTTGGAAGAATAATAAATATAGGTTCAATTATGTCCTCTCTGGGAGATGCAGGATTATCAGCTTATGCAGCTTCTAAGCATGCTGTTGCAGGATTAACAAAATCAATAGCTGCTGAAGTTGGTCCTGCTGGAATAACAGCAAATTATATTCAGCCTGGAGCTATAATGACTGGTATGACAAGAGAAGCTTTTAAAGTTAATGAATATAAGGATTTTTGGACAAATAGATCAGCAGTTAAAAGGTTAGGCCAACCTATTGATATTGCAAAGGGGGCGCTTTTTCTTGCTTCTGACTTAGGGGAGTTTGTTTCAGGTCATGGGTTAGTTGTAGATGGAGGAGCTTTAGTAGCTGGTTCTTGGTAAAACCTAAGTTGTTTTTTCTAAGAAATTAGTCCATTATTTACTTATAAAGAATTCCTTTTTGTTTGGGGGGAAGATAATGAAAAAAGTATGTTTGGAGTTTTATTACTTTCCTATGGCTTCTATTAACGAAACTATCTAAGGAGAAGAAATGGCTAAACATTGGAAGTACTATTCCGATCAAGATAAACAGACAGATCCTGATTATGGAACGGATATTATTGCTAAAGAAAGATATGTCTCAAAAGAATTTATGGATCTGGAAGTCGAGAATATCTGGAAAAAAGTATGGCTTATGGGGGGTCCCTTACTAGACCTACAAAATCCAGGCGACTACATTACAACAGAAATATTAGGAGAGCCTATCCTGATTTCTATGGGAGATGATAATAAAATTAGAGCTTTTTATAATGTTTGCCAGCACCGGGGTAATAGATTAGTCCATTCTATTAAAGGAAATAATTCTGAACATAGTTGCAGTTTTCATGGGTGGAGATACAACTCTAATGGTGAATTAAAATTTGCTCCAGATGAAGAAACTTTCCCTCAGGGAATACCTTGTGACAAACTTAAATTAAAAGAATTACCTTGTGATACTGCTATAGGTTTTGTTTGGTTTAGTTTAAATAAGGATGTTGAGCCTTTAGAGGAATATCTAGGAATAATAAATGAACATTTAAATCCTTATCATTTTGAAAGGCAGTTTATAGTTAATGATGTAACTGTAGAGATGCCTTATAACTGGAAAACCTCAGTAGATGCCTTTAATGAAACCTACCACGTCGTCCAAACCCACCCAGAATTAACTAGTTGGATAGAAGATTTAGATATACAAATAGATTGTTACGATAAACACAATCGTTATTTGGTTCCTTTTGGAACTCCTAGTAGCCATATAAAAGATAAAAAAACTATTACAGATGATTTAAAGCTGTATATGGAGCAGGCAGGTATCGACCCCTCCAAATTTAAAGGAGATGCTACTGAAGTAAGAAGGGCTATCCAATTGCACAGGAGAAAACATGGGAAGGAGATGGGATACGATTTTTCTGAATTAAATGATGATCAACTATCTGATGACTTCCATTATTTAATTTTTCCAAATATTACGTTAAATATCTATCCTGAATCAATGATGTTGTTTAGACAAAGACCTCATCCAACTGACCCTAATCAGTGTCTTTTTGACCTCCAAAACTATGTTATGCAACCAGATGCTAACATTCCAGGAGTGACAGAAAGGGAAAGAAGAATTGGAGGAGGAAAGATAGCAAAAATTCCTGAACAACCTGAAAGGCCTTTACATAGACAATTTAAACATGGAGAAGAATCTTTAGGGTTGGTCTTAGATCAAGATGCCTATAACTTACCTAATGTTCAACAAGGTATGAATTCCGCAGGCTATGATGGTCTTTGGTTAGGATCCCAAGAGCTCAGAATAAGACATTTTCATGCAACTATTGATGATTACATTTATAAAAATAAAAGATAAAAGGAGAAAAAAATGGACCTAGGTTTAAAAGGAAAAAAAGCTATTGTAACAGGTGGCAGCAGGGGTATAGGTAAATGTGTAGCTGAGACACTTGCAGCAGAAGGAGTAGATATAGCTATTTGTGCAAGAAATGAAGAAGAAGTAAAAACTGCTGTTGATAGTCTTTCTTCTAATGGAAATAAGGTGACAGGAGGAGTAGCTGATGTAGGAGAAGGAGATTCTTATAAAGCCTGGATTGCTTCTGCTGTTGAAGAATTAGGAGGGCTTGATCTTTTTGTTGCTAACGTAAGTGCGGGAGGGGGAAATAATGAAGAGGAAGGCTGGAAAGCAAATTTTGAAGTTGATGTAATGGGAACTGTCAGGGGAATTGATACTGTAACCCCTGCCCTTTCTGAATCTAAAGGAAGTATTGTTATTATTTCAACAACTACTGCCATTGAGAATGGCCCTGGAGCTGGTGCTTATGGTGCTATGAAAGCTGCTTTAATGAACCTTTCTTCTACAAAATCACAAGAACTAGCACCACAAGGAATAAATTGTAATGTTGTTAGCCCAGGTCCTATCTATATAGAAGGAGGAGCGTGGAACTTTATTAAAGACAACATGGAAGACTTCTATAAAGCAACATTGTCAGCTATACCAGCCGGAAGAATGGGAGCAGCTCAAGATGTAGCAAATGCTGTAGTATTTCTAGGAAGCCCCGCAGCTGGATATATTACTGGAACTAATGTGGTAGTTGATGGAGGTTTCACTAAAGGGGTGCATTTTTAATGACAAATCCCAAAAAAATTAAAGCGTACCTTGTTGCAGGTGGAAAATATCATGATATAGATTTTGCTAGACTAGAGATTCTTAAGATCTTAGGTGAGGACGAGAGGATAAGAACTAGGGTCTCAGAAAACTATAGAGATATGGAAGCTATAGATGATTCTGATCTATTAATTACCTACACCTGTGATGTCATGCCGAGTCTAGAAGAACAAGAGTTTCTTCGAGAATACGTTTCTTCTGGTAAAAGATGGTATGCCTTACATGGCACAAATTCTATTCTTAGATTTCTCTCTGATGGTAGAGTTGAAAGCCCAAGATGGGCCCCACATTTCATGGAGACTCTTGGCTCTCAATTTATCTCTCATCCCCCTATTGAACCCTATACAGTTGAAGTAGCTGATCCAAAAAATCCTTTAGTAGAAGGAGTAGAGCCTTTTGAAGCTACAGATGAGCTGTACCTAATGGATCTGCATGGGAAACATGAGGTCCTGCTAGATACTGAGTTTGGTGGAACAACAGAGAACTTTGTAGATAGCGAATGGGAAAAAAGAAGATGGCCAGTCTTTTACATTCATCCAGTTGGTAAAGGAGCAGTTTTGTACCTTACTTTAGGTCACTGCAGAGGTCATTATGATATGGAACCTCTAATGGAATATTATCCTGAAGTAGAAAGATGTTCATGGGATCTACCAGTATTTTATGATCTTTTAAGAAGAGGTATTGACTGGGCAATAAATAATAAATAAATCTCAGCTAGATTATTAAAAAAATATCTGAAACTGGTTAAAGATTTTACTATTAATTAAAAACATGAATGAGCAACTAAAAAAACAAAAAAAACCCTCAAAAATAGGAGAAGCTCGTTCTCCGTATAAGAGCTATACAGAATACCTAGATGAGGATTCTCAGAAAGTACCTTCCTTACTGTTGGAAGAACATTTTGAGTATCTTGGATCTGATGACCTTTCAATGGAAAGATATACCTCAGAAGAGTTCTTTCGAAAAGAAGCTGAATGTATGTGGACTAGGGTTTGGCAATTTGCCTGTAGAGTCGAAGATATTCCAAATGTAGGCGATAGTTTAGTTTATGATATTCTTGATTGGTCCTTTGTACTAGTTAGATCTAGTAAGGATAAAATCTCTGCTTATTACAATTCTTGCTTGCACAGAGGAAGGAAATTAAGGACTCATAGAACATCTACACCTGATATTAAGTGTCCTTTTCACGGATATTGCTGGAATCTGGATGGAACTTTAAAACATACCCCGGCGGATTGGGATTTTCCTCATGTAAAAGAAGAAGAATGGAAACTTCCAGAAGTTAGAGTAGAAATTTGGGAGGGATTTGTATTTATAAACATGGATGATAAAGCTCCGTCTCTAGAAAATTATCTAGACCCTCTTCCGGAACATCATAAAAGATGGAATCTTGGAGATTGTAAAAAAGTTATTCATGTATCTAGGGTGGTTCCTGGAAATTGGAAAACTACAATGGAAGCCTTCATGGAGTCTTTTCATGCATCCGAAATTCATCCTCAAATTAGACCTTTTACGACAGATGAAAACGCACGTTATGACATCTACGGTGATCATATGAATAGAAACATAGCCCTGACTGGTAAACCAAGCCCTCACTCTGAAGAAGTAACTGAGCAAGAAATTTTGGATACTATTTTTTACGGCTCGGGTAGAGTTGAAAATGAAGATAAAGTATTAGTACCCGAAGGTGAAGAAGCTAGAAAAGTAGCTGCAAGAGTTATGAGAGAAAACTTAACAGCTGTTAATGGTCATGATTTTTCAGATAAGTCAGATGCAGAAATGTTAGATGCATTGGTCTACAACGTTTTTCCTAACTTTTCTCCTTGGGGAGGATTTCCAAATAACTTAATTTATAGATTTAGACCAAATGGAACTAGAGTTGATTCGTCTATAATGGAGGTGATTTTCTTGGAAAGAAATAATAAAAATCCTCAATCAGAGCAAAAATATGAACCTCTACCAATAAAGTATTTAAAAGAAGATCAAAGCTGGGCAGATGCAGAAGAACTTGGTGGTTTAGGTCTTATCTTTGACCAAGATATGTCTAATATTCCTGAAGTAGAGTCTGGAATGCGTACATCAAAGAAGGGGAAAGTAACTCTAGCTAATTATCAAGAGAGCAGATTACGCCATTTCCATCAGACAATAGATAAATATATAGCTAAAGGACCTTTAAAACCTTAATGTTTATACATTTAATAAAAAGAAAATCTTGTTGATTTGTATAAAACTTAATAGGAGTTGATCTAATGCTTGCTTTGCCTAAAACGAACCTAGATTCTTATATTAAATATTTTTTTGGGATTCTGATAATAATCCTTTTAACTTCTTGTTCAGAAGAAAAGGTTGTAGGATTCTTAGAAGGAGTAGGAGAAGTTACTGAGAAGCAAATACCAGAAGAAATAATCAAAGAACGTTCAGAAATTCAAAAAATTGCTTCTTTAAAGAGAGTTAATAGGTCTAAAGAAATACTTTTTGGGGATTTACATGTGCATAGTACTTTTTCAACAGATGCAAATCTATGGAGTTTGCCTATTCAATACGGTAGGAATGAAGGGGCCCACCCAGTAGGAGATGCTTGTGATTATGCAAGATTTTGTTCCTCAGTAGATTTTTGGTCAATCAATGATCACGCTGAAGCAACTACTCCTAGAAAATGGAAATCAACAAAAGAATCTATTCGAGCTTGTAATGCAGTGTCTTTAGATAAAAAAAACCAGGACATGGTAACCTTTCTTGGATGGGAATGGACCCAAGCTGCAGTTAATAGAAATGAACATTACGGACATAAGAACATTATTCTTTTAGAAGAAGATGATGATAAAGTCCCTTTGAGGCCAATAGCATCGACAGGTACGGGTAGTGATTTTATAAGAGGAAGAGTGCCTTTATTTGATATATCAGAAGGAGTGGCAGATTTAATCTCTTCAAAAGAAGATAAACAAAGACTTGCTAACTTTGCTGTTTTCAATCAAGAATACAAACCTATTCCAGATTGCTCTGGAGATGAGTCTTTATGGGATGAATTTTGTTATGAAGACGCCTCTACTCCCTCAGAACTATTTTTAAAACTTGAGAAACTAAATGTAGAGCACTTGGTTATACCCCATGGAAATGCATGGGGAATTTATACCCCTACAGGTCAATCCTGGGATAAACAACTTTCTGAAGTGAATCCACAAGAAAATAGAGAACTACTTATTGAGGTGATGTCGGGTCATGGAAATTCTGAAGAATATAGAGATTTTAGAGCAGTTATTATTAACAGCGATGGAAACATAACTTGTCCTGAAAGTTCTAAAGATTATCAACCAACTTGTAGAAAAGCAGCAGAGATAACCTATAAAAGATGTTTAAAAGAAGGGAATGATTCAAATGTTTGTGATAAAAAAAGTAAGGAAATTATGCAAACATTTGCTGAAGCATCCGTAAACGATCGTCAACAAATAGTATCTGATACTACAATGGAAGAGTGGCTAAATGCTGGACAATGTACTGATTGCTTCCTTCCTGCTTACAACTATAGACCTAAAGGGTCTGTCCAATACTCATTAGCAAAAACCAATTTTGATAATCCTAATCAACCAAAAAATTATCGTTGGGGATTTATAGCTTCGAGTGATGTTCATAGTTCAAGGCCGGGTACAGGTTACAAAGAAGTATATCGATTGAAAAATACTGATGGCAATGGTCCTTCTAAACCTGAAGTTGCTTATGCTCTCCCTGGGTTATCTAGAAATCCAGATCTTCAAAGATTCTCATCTTTTCTTACAACCGGAGGACTTGCAGCTGTTCATTCATCGGGTAGATCGAAAGAAGAAATATGGAGTGCTCTTAACAAAAAAGAAACCTATGGTACAAGCGGAGACAGAATATTGCTTTGGTTTGATTTATTAAATTCTGCAAAAGGAGAATTGCCGATGGGCAGTGAAGGTTCTGTAGACGTTGCCCCAACTTTTGAAGTAAGTGCAATAGGTGCTTTTATTCAAAAACCTGGCTGTCCAGAGTTCTCTATTAATTCTCTAAGTCCAGAACGTCTAGATAAATTATGTGGTGGTGAATGCTACAACCCTTCAGATGAAAGAAAAATCATTTCACGTATAGAGGTTATTCGAATACTCCCGCAAATATCAGAAGGGGAAGATATTAATAATCTAATACAAGATCCCTGGAAAGTTATGAATTGTCCTAAAAACCAAGATGGATGTACCGTGCAATTTGATGACCCAGAATTTATTAATCTAAACAGAACTGCTATTTATTACGTAAGGGCTATACAGGAACCTTCTTTAGCTATTAATGCAGAAAACTTAAGATGTGAATTTGATGAAAAAGGGGAATGCATAAAAGTTAATCCATGTTATGGGGATTATAGAACATCACAAGATGATGAATGCCTAGCTCCTAATGAGGAGAGGGCTTGGTCATCACCTATTTTTGTTAATAAAATATCAAAGACTGCTAACTCTTCTGGTAAATAGGGTCTAGCGGTGCTCTAGCACCTCTATCAAGCTGCTCTTTTGCTGGGCCTTCGTTCCAAGTATCTGTTGAAGGATCAAGCCTATTCCAGTCATAAACTGCATGACGATGAGTAATAGCCCACAAACCATCTCTCTTTTCTAAATTGTCTATATATCTTCCAGCAGCAACCATATCTGAATCTCCTTCTTCGTTGTTTAATCTGTGAAAAGCAAGAAAATAACTTTCGGTCTTGGCTTTGTCTCCTTCGAGATCTATTAAAATATTACATATACAATGCTGAGTAGCTTCCATAGTCTTCAGAAGAGGAATTACCCATTCTATGAATTCTTTTGCAGTACCTTTAAAATGACCATGATCATCTGTTGCTCCTTCATGAAAGCATTCAGTAAGAAGATTCTCATCACATCTATCTATACCTCTTGCAAGTTTATATATAACATCTTGTATCTCTAATTTATCTGCCGTTATCTCTAATCTTTTAATTGATTCTTTCTCCATAATCTCTCCTTCTTTAAGAATTATTTTTTTAGTTGTTGAAAAATATTGGAACTGCAGAATGGCCTTTCACAAATTCACTATAAAGATATTTTATACCATCATAATTAACTTGATAATTTGGAATGTTCTTAAATATATTTTCAAGAATGACTCTACCCTCTAATCGTGCTAAGTGTTCTCCGACACATTTATGTATACCTATTCCAAAAGTAATAGCGCTGGATATATCTCTATAAATGTTATATTGATCTGGTTTTTTAAAGACTCTTGGATCCCTTAATGCAGAGGCAAATAACATCATAACTTTATCTCCTACTTTAAGAGTTTTATCATAAAACTTTCTATCTTTAATAACTGTTCTGCCGAGCATATTGTTAGGATGAGCATACCTTATAGTCTCACTGTAAGCATTAGGGATTAAGGAAGGGTCTTCTTTAACAGCTTTTTTAAAAATTGGGTTCTTGTCGAGTAATAATAAAGTATTTGAAACCGTTAAAGGTACTGTATCTGAACCTCCTATTATCATAGTCATTACTAAGTTAGCTATTTCCTCATCAGAATACTTTCTGCCTTCAACTTCGGCATCTAACCAAATAGATAAATGGTCTTTTTCTCCATCCTTTGGAGCATTTCTTCTTCTTTTTATAAATTGCATTATTAAGGAAATAAGCTCAACCATTGCCTTTGATCCTTCTTCTGTTGTCCCTATCTGCCCCGGTTTTCTAGTCCAATAAATTCTTAGAAGATCTCTTACTTTCTTTGCAAGAGAATCTGGTAGACCAATAAAACTGCTAACTAGCCTTAACGAGGCTGGCAATACTAAATCGTGAATTACTTCAAAATTTCCTTTATCTAGAAGCGGAGCCATAAAATCTATTAAAAACTCTTTTGCCCTTGGCTCAAATTCAGAAATTTTTCCTCTTAAATATTCAGGTTGAATTAAACTTCTGTGAGATTTATGTCTTGGTAAATCCATTAAAGCAAAAGTTTCAGCTCCAGTAGGTTCCCCCAAGAGCAATTGACTGGTGGTCACTCCTTTTTCCACACTAAAATGCTCGTAATCAGTACTAATGGCTTTAACATCTTCGTAACGAGAAAAAAACCAACAATTATATTTTTCACTATAGTAAGCGGGTTCTTCTTCGCGAAGCTGAGTAAAAATAGACCTATCACCAGACATAAAATCTTCTTTATAGGGGTCAAAATCTATCATTTTTTAATTTTGTTTGCGTGCTGGACCATCTCAAAGGATTTCTGGGTATCCATATATTCCCTTGCTTCTATAATTTTCTCTCCTTCAAATCTTAAGAAATAATGATATTCATTTTCATAAGGAACACCGTCTGAAAATTCAGCCTTTCCTTTTGCAGTAACAGAAGCCATATTCCCATCTACCAAAATAGTCTCAACTTCTATTTGTAACCCCTTTGGAAAAGCCTTCAACAACTCAAATCCTACACTTCCAAGAGATTCTAGATTATGAAATCCTGAAATTACAGAACTTCCAGGAATCCAATAATTTATATTAGGATGATAATATTCCTCAAGAACTTTTTCTGAATTTCCTTCATTAACAGCCTGGAAGAAGCCTAGAACTATTTCACGAGTTTTATCTTTATCCATGTTTTACTGTATTTCCTCCCCTCTTATGGGCAAGTCTGAAAATATATAAAGCTCATCTAAAAGTTTCATAATTTTCTTTGATTCATTTGCAAGATTTTCATTTGGACCTTCCTGTACCAAGGTTAAGAATTTATCTAATTGATGACTAAAAGTGCTTTTACTCGAAAAACTTTCTTCTTTTGTTATATTATCTTTCCCTCTTAAGCAAAGTTTTCCCCACTCGCTTCTCACATAGTTATCAATTTTTAAGCTACCCTCTTCTCCTAAAAATTCTATCCATATCTCCATATCTTTTTTTGATTCTATTGAAGAATAAATCTCTGCTTTCGTCTTTCCCCCTATTAATAACTCAGCTTTACTTTTAATATCTATTCGAGAATCTGTTTTGTCCCTTTTTACTTCCGTGGATACTATTTCAGGAAAGTCTTCAAAGAAATGCACTAAGGCATGCACTAAATAGCATCCAGGATCCATAAATGCTCCTCCAGATAAGTTGTAATCAAACCTAATATCAGGTCGTGGTATGTTGACAGTAAATCTTCCCTTTATTTCTTTAATCTCTCCAATATCTCCCCTTTTTATTATTTCTTTTGCTCTTATGAAAGTTGGATGAAAAGAATGATGATATGCATCTAAAAGAATTAAATTCTTATTTTTTGCTAACTCAAATAAACTAAATGCTTCAAAGCCGTTTGAGCAAAGGGGTTTTTCGCACAATACATGTTTTCCTGCTTCCAGAGCTTTTACAGCCCATTCATAATGAAGACCATTGGGTAAAGGTATATAAACAGCCTCAACATCCTTATCAATAATTAGAGAGTTATAATCACTATAATATTTCTTAATAGAATGAACTTGTGCATAATCTTTAGCTATAGATTCTTCTCTAGAAGAAACTGCAATAACCTTAATCTCTGGATGATCTTGAGCAGGCCTTATTAAACCTTCCTCCAAAATTTTTGCTATTCCTAAACTTCCAAATTTCATAGTTTCATATTTAACTTTTCACTGGCACAATTAGACCATGTTGAATGAAAACAGCCTAGTGTTATGTGGTGCCACTATAGGCTCAAATAGTTTTGAAGATCTAGTTAGAGCAGCTAACTTAGGGGGTTTTGATGCCATCAGCTTGATGGCAACTTTCTACGAAGATGCATTATCGAGAGGCCTTACAATTAATGATATGGAAATTATACTTAATGATAATGGTATAGTCATAGCGGAAGTTGACGCCCTCTTATCATGGCTCCCTGGTTCTGCTCCAGAAAAGCAAGCCTCCAAATATGAATGGGAAAACTATAGTAAGAATGAAGAATTATTTTTTGATATGGCAACTTCTTTGGGTGCTAGATCAATTAACATAGCTCAAGCATGGGGTCCTCAACTTCCTATAGAGGAGGTATCAGAAGCCTTCTCTATTCTATGTGAAAAGGCTATAAAGTATGATCTACTTATCTCTTTAGAGTTTCTTCCTTGGTCTGGAATACCTAACCTTGACTCTGCCTACGAGGTAATTAAATATGCAAACCAACCCAATGGAGGATTAATGATCGATACTTGGCATCATCATAGATCTGGAGGAAGTGTTGAGGATCTTCTTGTCATACCTGGCAATAAAATAATAAGCACTCAAATAAATGGTGTTCTGAAAGATAAATGGGAAGATATTGTACAAGAAACTATTTCTGCTAGATTGTTACCTGATGAAGGTGTAAATGATGTAATAGGTTTTATAAAAAATTTAGACCTAATTAAAAGTAAAGCCCCTATAGGGGTAGAGATATTTTCTGAAGAGCTATATAAACTACCAAAAGAAGAAATTGGAAAAATAACTGGTTACTCAGTAAAGAAAGTGGTTGATAAAGCTAGGAAAGATACATGAAAAGAAAAAAACAGCTAGAAGGGAAAATAGCTCTCATTACGGGGGCCTCACAAGGCCAGGGAAAAGCAGAAGCCAGGCTCTTTGTTGAGAGAGGGGCTAGAGTAATCTTAGCGGATATCAACGAAAAAAAAGGCGTAAAATTACAAAAGGAATTAGGTGCTTCGTCAGAATTCTTTAAGCTAAATGTTGCTTCTGAAGAAGACTGGAAAGAGTTAATAAAAAACATAAAAGCTACATTTCATCACCTTAATGTTCTTATTTGTAATGCAGGGATTTCTCCTGCTCCTAAAAATATTGAGAATCTAAAATTAGAAGAATATCTAAAAGTAGTCAACACTAACCAAATAGGTACATTTTTAGCTATAAAATCATCTTTATCTCTTCTAAAAAAAGCTAAAACAGCTTCCATAATAACTATTTCCTCCACAGCAGGACTAAATGGTGTAACAGGACTTGCCCCTTATGCTTCCAGTAAATTTGCTATCAGAGCTTTAACTAAAGTAGCTTCTCTTGAATTGGGACAATACGGAATAAGAGTAAATTCCATACTTCCAGGACCAATAGATACCGAAATGCTAAGACCTGAAGGAGAGTGGGGAATTGATATGAGAAAAGCTCTGGCTAATTCTAACCCGTTAGGAAGGATAGGAACCCCTACTGATATAGCAGAAATGGCAGCTTTTTTAGCTTCAGATGCTAGCTCATTCTGTAATGGGGCAGATTTTGTTGTCGATGGTGGGATACTTGCAGGAACTTTCTCTCCTCCTGACTCAACAGACCCTTGGGAAGCTTAATTTCCTGTCTTTTAATTAAAAGCGTCCATATCTAAACCGCCAGGTACTACTTCTTTAGACTCATAAAAGAAAGCAGTAGTCTTATCAACTGGATTTTCTTCTAAGGCAGCTTGAAACTTTAGCATGTGAGGAGTTTGAAAATGGTCTTCCAGATCTTTCATGCTATCCCATCTTTCAGTTATTCTTAATACATTTGGATTATTAAGCTCAACACTAAATACATAATCTTGACACCCTTTTTCCTTAAGTGTTTCTTGTTCCATTTCCTCTATAGAAGATTTTATCTTTTCTATATTTGAAGAATTTGTTTCTAAAATAGCATTTACAGTAATCATATTTAATTCCTCTAATTATAATTTTTTGGATTCATTGTAAGAAAGAGTCTGACCCTTTTTCTCTTCATAACCTTTTTTTAAAACAACTTTGTAACCATCCACACTAGAAATTTCTTTAATACCATCAATATGCATCTTTTTATCTTTGAATTCAGTAATCCCGAGTGTTTTGGTCTTCGCTTCTTTTACATCAGTAGCCGCTACAAAGAAATTCATATGAGATTCATACAAACCCTCCCCTACAGAAGGATCGTAAAACCCTACATGAACCATATATAGATTCATCTAATTAGGATTCCCATCCTCCTGGTGCATCTGCATCAGGAGTAGCAGCCCACATTTTATCTCCATCGTAAACTATCTTTTTCTCACTTTTAAATTCAAAGATAACTCTACCTGGAGAATCTAAAAATTGAGCAAATTGTTCTCTCTTTGCTTGAGAAGCTTGCCCATAAAGCCTTTCTGCAAGAGCAGGATAAAACCAATCGTTAAGTTCTTTATCTCCTTCATGAATAACACAAAAACCTTTGTAGGTGACTGTTTTACCTCCTCCCATTTCTGTGCCAGTACTTGTTACACAAATGCAGCTCCTTCCATCTCTTCTAATAGCAGGTACTCTCACTCTATGTTTAGTTGCAGTCAACCATAATTTATCTTCATGTTCTAAATAACTCATTATTACCCCTATGGGGTGTCCTTCTTTATTGGTCCACATAAACGTACACTCATTCTGAAGTTCAATAAGTTCTTTCTCTCTTTCAGGATCTAGGGGGTACTGCGTTACATCTTCATAATCTTTTGCCATCTTGTTCATTTTTTCTCCTCCAAATACCTAATTCTAAACAAAAATTAACTAAAGACGAATACCTATACGATATAGAATCAAAATGTAAACCCAGTAAACACCACCAGTAGATAAAATAGAAATAAGCAGAGAGTAAATAAAATCTAGCTTATATCTTAGACAAAAGGCCAAAACTATAAAAAAAGTCAAAGATGGGGGAATCATTAACAAGATACTATTAGATAAATCTAAAATAGACTTTAAGTCCTTTGTTTCGTAATAAAACCAAGTAATGGCTAGAACTGAGGTTAAAGGAATAGAGGCCAGCACTCCTGCAAATAAGGTAGAACGTTTAGCTATCTCAGAGACAGCAACAACAATTATTGCAGTTATTAAAATCTTTGTTACTAAATACATGCTTTCAAATCAAGTTACTAAAATACATATAACCAGAAATAAAGTAATATTATAAGAGAAACTAAAGTTATAAATGGAAGAAGACCCTCAGAAAGCTGAAGAATTAGATTCAAAAAAACTTCAAGAGGCTATTGAAGCTTTAGACCCTCTAAAAAATGTTCAAGATTTAGCAGCTCTTGCAGCTGAAATGTTAGCTCAAGATGGAATGTCTACAAAATGGGATGATATCTTGCCAATGTTAGATAATGAAGAATTATCAGAACAATTAAGACTAGCAGCCCACATCATTTTTCGAGCTAGTTTAATTCTAGAAGTTTTAGAAAAATCTAATATAGAAGATCAAGACTCAGAAAAAAGTAATCTCGTATACAACACAATGCTAATGATGGATGCAGTTGAAGTAGCTAATTTAAAGGGTTATTTACCAAATTTATCAAAAATTAATTTTACTAGAATCAAAGGAAGGACGTCTTCAATAAAAACAGCTATAAAAAAAGAGAAGATAATTGATACTATTAGAGAGTTAGCCCAAAAGAATCCAGATAAGCGTATAACTTGGTTAAGAAAAAAAGCTTCTTCTATCTTGAGTAACAAAGGTCAGAAAGGATATAGTTACAGACAAATTTTAAGAGATACAAAAGGTTTAAAAATTAAGTGATTGGAGAAATTTTATGAGTAAAAACAAATTTAGATTTTCTTGGCAAGCTTTTGAAGCAAATTCAGCTCAAGAGTGGAAGGAAAAAGCAAAAAAAGCAGAGGACTCAGGCTTCTCTGCTTTTCATTTAGCAGACCATTATCTAGGTCCAGGTCCTGCACTTGAAGCAGCTGCCCATCCTGTACAGAACATAGCAGCAGTCCCTGCAATTATGTCAGCTGCCTCCGCTACAAATTCAATCAAAGTCGGTTGCAGAGTTTTTTGTACCAGCTACCGTCCAGCTGGTGTTCTTGCTAAAGAAGCAATGACTATAGATTTTCTTACTGAAGGTAGGCTTGAATTAGGGTTAGGAGCAGGTTGGGTAGCTAGTGAATATGAAGCGCTAGGTATAGCATTTGATCCTCCAGGTAAAAGGATAAAAAGATTAGAAGAAACAATTTCTATAGTTAAATCTCATATGAAGGGAGATAATCTTGATTTTACAGGTGAAGAAGTAAAAGCTACCGGTTACCAAAGTCTGCCTGCAGCTGTTAAAGGAAAAGTACCCCTAATGATTGGTGGAGGAGCTCCGAGAATTTTAGGGATAGCAGGACGTGAAGCAGATATTGTAAGCATTAATTACAATAACAGTGCTGGTCACTTAGCTGGTTCTAGAGAAACTGATACAGCTAATGAGACTCAAAAAAAAATCCAATGGGTAAAAGATGGAGCTGGCAATAGATTTGAAGAACTGGAATTAGAGATTGGTGCATATCTAACTGTAGTTACTGACAAACAAACCGAGACTGCTCAATCCTTTAGTGAAATGCTGGGAATGTCTGAGGAAGAAATACTCTCCTTCCCTCACGCTTTAATAGGATCAGTTGATTATATTTGTGAAGAGCTAGAAAAAAGAAGAGAACTTTATGGAATAAGTTATATCTCTTTTCCAGATAATGCAGCAGAGTCTGCCATTCCAATAGTTGAAAAGCTTTCAGGAAAATAAACTTATCTAGTTGATAGTTGTAAACCAAGCCAAGTTGCTAACAAGCATCCTATCGTGCTTATCAATATATAACCAAGAGCACTAGCCCAAAGACCTTGGCTGATAAGATCTAAGGTTTCTCTAGAAAAAGCTGAAAAAGTAGTGAAAGCTCCAAGAAATCCTAATATAAAAAAAGGCTGATAAAACTCTAACTGTTTGAAAAGTAGAGTATTTAGGACTATACCAAGAAAAAAACATCCCAATAGATTTACTGAAAGAATTCCTAAAGGGATAAAAGAAGAAGAAATTTTTGATGTAATTAATTCTGATGTTAAAACTCTAGAAACCGCACCTAAAGCTCCACCAAAAGCTATTAAAATATACCTCATTTTTCCTAATTATGGTGGGCCGTCTGCGACTCGAACGCAGGACCAATTCCTTAAAAGGGAACTGCTCTACCAAACTGAGCTAACGGCCCAAAAAATTGAGTACATTCTATAGCTTTAGTCTTTTGGATTCGACTTTTCTTCTCCTAATTCATAGGTATTTTTTGCTAGCTGGGCTGCACCTGAATCCGGATATTTGTTTATTAAATCGATTAAATAATTATTTGAGGCGTCTAACTGAAATAATTTTTTCTCAATTTCAGATAGTTTAAATAAAGAATCTGCAGCCCTAGGGTGCTGATCGTATTTATTAGCAACAACTAAATAATTTTCTCTTGCATCTTCTAATTTTAGTTGAGAAAGAAATAATTCTCCTGACCAAAAGTAAGCTTCAGGTGCATATTCGCCTTCAGGAAAATCAATGATTAGTTGTCTGAAGTTTTCAAGAGATTGAGCATAATTACCAGTTTGAAATAATTCTAAAGCTTCTTTATAAAGCAATATTTCCGGACCGGGTCCTATCAATGCTTCTTGTTCATATGAAAGTAATTTTTTTTCTTCAGAATTAGATTGAATTTTTAGTTCATGTAATCTTTGATCTAGATCCATATACCTTTGCTTCTGAAGTTCTTGTGACTTTTCTATTAAATAGGCATTTTCTTCAACTAAGCTCCTTAATGAAGCTATTTCTTGTTCTAATGCAACAATCTTTTGATAAATTAAATTAATAGCCTGATCTTCTTCTTTTGAAGATAAGCTTATTGAAAAAGCAAGTAAGAAGGATATTAGATAAGGTTGTATCTTAAACAATTATTCGTTAAAACTTAATAAATCTTTAAAACAGCTCGTCTGTTCTTTGACCAAGAAGTCTCGTTAGAGCCTGGAGAAACTGGCCTTTCTTCACCATAACTAACTACATTTACCCTTCTTGAGGAGACCCCATTAAGGATAAGAATCTCTGAAATAGCATTTGCTCTTTTCTCGCCAAGGGCAAGGTTATATTCCCTTGTTCCTCTTTCATCACAATGTCCTTCTATCCTTATTCTTAAGGAAGTGTTCTTCTTCATTTGAGCTGCTATTTTTCTAGCCTCTCGAAGAGATTCCTCTCCTAAATTGTATTTGTCATAAGCAAAATAAACAGTACTAGATGATTTAATAACTGACTCTTTGTATGAACCAGCTGATACGGAAGAAACTTGTGATTCATTGCTTGTCTTCTCCAATATTGGTCCGACGGAACATCCACTTACACTGCAAAGTGCTATACCTAATGCAAAAAAAACTGCCAGTCCGTTCATAATGTCCTCCTTACAACATTATACTCCTAAACTTTCTAATTAACTAAGGGCGACCATGCAGGTTCCCTCACCTCTCCCATGATGGAGGGAAGGATAAATTTAGTTATATTATTAACCGTTATTCCTGCAAGAATACCTCTCTGATTCTTCTTTGTAGCATAAATAATAATATTCCCATTTGGAGAAATAGTAGGTGATTCATCAAGAAATGTATCAGTTAATATCTTCAAATTTCCATTTCTAATGTTTTGTATTGCTACATGAAAAAGACCCTTTCTTCTATGAATCAGAGCAATATGTCTGCCACCAGGAAGATATCTACCTCTTGCATTGTAACTACCTTCAAATGTTTTCCTTTTTATCCTTCCATTAGAAATAGTTAATTCATAAATCTGCGGAGATCCACTTCTATTAGAAGTAAAAAGAATTTTCTTTCCATTACTTGACCATGTAGGTTCTGTATCAATCCCGAAATGATCAGTTACTTGCCTCCAAGAATTCTTATTTAAGTCGTAAATATAAATATCAGGATTACCTGATTTTGAAAGAACTGCAGCTATATATCTCCCATTTGGAGACCAAGAAGGGGAACTATTTATCCCACCTGAAGATTTAATAGATTGCCTTTTTCCAGAAGCAAGTTCTTGAATAAAAATTTGTGAAAAACCATTTTCAAATGATACGTAAGCTAATTTTTTAGAGTCTGGTGACCAGTCAGGAGACATTAAAGGTTGTGAAGAAGAAAAAACTAAAGAGTTATTTTCTCCATCAATATCAGAAACTTTAAGATGATACTTCTCTTCCTGAAGCTTTGGTTCTTCTATATACGCTATCCTGGTTGTAAATATACCTGGAATTCCATTAATCTTTTGATAAAACCTGTCACTGATCCTGTGAGCTAATTTTCTCCAAGAATTAGATTGGCTACTAATTAGACCGGTATATAACCTTTTCTCTCTTGATATATCAAAAATATTATAAGAAACCTTGATTTCATTATCTTTCTCAGATTCTTCAAAGGAACCGATCAATAAGTAATTAACTTTTAATAGCCTCCAATCCCTATAAAACACTTCTTCTTGATTAGATGGGTAGCTCAACATATCTTCTGATTTAATGGCTTCAAATTCTCCAAAAGACTCAAGGTCTTTGGTAATAATTGAATGAAGTTTAAATTTTTGAGTAGAGGAAGAGTTTTGAGAAAAAGGTACGATTGCTATCCTTATGGGCTCTCTGATTCCTTCAGTTATCTCTATCTTTAATTGAGAAAATATTGCTTCAGAAGTTAAAAGAAGAAATATTGATAAAATCTTTAATCTTACAGAAAATTTATTCATTCCTTCGGATTAAAGATAAGAGTAAGATTTCTAAAATACTCTTCAAAAAGATGTCTTGGCATTTGGATTCCTTCAAATTGCCCCACTTTCTCAACTGCAATAAGAGCTGATCTATCAAAAGCTTCACTTCCACTTCCTCTGTTTATTCTCACATCAATTATTTCTCCTGTAGGGACCAAAATAATTTTTAATTCAACTGACATGCCGGGTTTAGCTGATGGGGGTTTATTCCATCTCTGCATAACCTGATTTCTTATTAAGTTTGAATATAAGGATACCTTCTCAAAACTAGTACTTTCAGTCTGGCTGCCTTTATTGCTTAACATCAAACTTTTTATTTCTTCTAAAGCTATTCTTGGATCCTCCTTAGATATGGGAACAGAAATTTCTTTTTCTACTACCTTATTTTTTGATACCGAAATTATATTTTTTTTAACCTCTTGCTGTTTTATTGACTTCTCTTTTACAAGAAAAACGGGTATTGGAGAAGGTGAAGAAAGGGTGTAATAATTAAGCTTGAAACCGAAAATATCTGCCATAGAAAGTATAAGGCCTAAGTGGAGGAGAAAAGAAATAAATAAGCCTGGGTAATAATTACTCATTAGACTTTCTTGATGGGCTTGTTATTAACCCGACATTATCCACACCCGTGTTTTGAAGTTCTGACATAAGACTTATTATTCTTTGATATTCCACCTGTCCATCTCCTCTGACAACTACCTGTAGAGAAGGATTAACTTTAAGAATGCTAGAAATTTTCTCTGAAAGTTGTATAAGAGCTAGAGGTTCGTTCTGACTAGATTGAATTTCCAAATAAAATTGCCCTTTAGAATCTACTGAAATAATAAGTGGATCTTGTTGTTCTCTTGGTAAGGGTTCATTTGAAGCCTCTGGGAGATTTAGAAGTATTCCTTGTACCATCAAGGGTGCTGATACCATAAAAACAACCAATAGAACTAGCATGACATCTATGTAAGGAACTACATTTATATCTGAAACTAACTTTCTCTTCCTCATGCCTTATTCTTACGCTCTTCTCTATTTAAAACTGATGAAAACTCCTCAATAAAACTTTCATATAGAGAAATCAGAGCATCTATCTTAGATGCAAACCTGTTGTAAGCGATTAAAGCAGGAATTGCAGCAAACAATCCAACAGCGGTAGCTATTAGAGCTTCAGAAATTCCTGGAGCAACTGCTGTAAGTGTAGCTTGATTTGCTTCTACCAAGCCCCTAAAGGAATTCATAATCCCCCAGACTGTACCAAATAAGCCAATATAAGGGCTAGATGAGGCTACAGTAGCTAAAAATGGAAGATTCTTCTCTAATAAGGTTTGCTCATGGTTTAGTGAAACACGCATACTTCTTTGAACACTTTCTAGTATCAAATCTGATTCAAGGTTTTGAGACTTGTATTTCTTATAATCTAAGTAACCTGATTGAAAAATGCTTTCTGCTCCTAAGGGAATATGGCCTTCCTCTTTTCTAATTTCCATAATTTTCTCTACACCTATATCTGACCAAAACATTTCTTCAAAATCAGAGAACTCTTCTTCTGATCTTTGAATGTAAAGCCATCTTTCAAAAATCACCATCCATGACAAGATAGAGGCTATTAGCAGAAGCGTAATAACAGACTGGACTATAAAGCTCGCATTTAGAAATAAATCTATAACTGAATTATCCATAATATTTCTTACAATAAAGTTTTCATACCCTTTAGTAAATAGGAAGGTAGAGGGGCGGGTTTAAATTCTTCTACACCCAAACAACCGCATTGAATGAAAGCCTTGCAAAGCGCTTCTCCTGAAGTTAGAAATACTTCTTGTGAGAAATCAAAACTAACCTTACCTAACTTTATAAGTTTAGTCTTTATAACAATACTGTCATCAAGACTTGCTGGTTTGATGAAGTCTATACTGATATGTCTAACTACAAATATAAAACCTTCTTTCATTAAAGTTTTCTGTCCATAGCCGACTTTTCTTAAATATTCTGTACGAGCTTTCTCAAAGAATCCAAGATAGTTAGCATAATAAACTACCCCCTGAGCATCCGTATCCTCATAATAAATTCTTAAGGTTAATTCGTGACTCAATTGTTTAAATTATGATTAAGAATATCTTCTTGATATAGCTCTTTAAGTAGAAAAATAAAATCTTCCCACAACAAATCTGCAGTAAATGGAGCCGTTAAGGATATAGAAGGATTTATAGCACCTAAAGGGATTCTGACCTTAATAGGCCTTCTGTTGAATTTATATACTAAAGCAGGTATACCACGATCTTGAGAAGAGTCTAAAACTTGTTGCCACCAAGCTTCCAGCGGCTCAGCACCTGCACCATACCTTTTACATTCTATATACCATCTTCCCAAAATAAGATCAGGTAGGTATTTTTCTCTAGTCTGTTCTAATATTCTCTTGATGGAATTAGAGAGATTTAAATCTGTATTTAATAGATTAGCTATTTCTCTCTCAAAAGAAGCACCTTTATTTCTAGAATTTGTCATAACTAGTTCAAATGCTCTATTATTTCTTCAGGAAAATCTGCGTTTGAATAAACATTCTGTGTATCATCTAAATCTTCTAGAGTTTCTAAGAGTCTATAAATTTTTACTGAGGTTTCTAGGTCTGTACTAACACTAGTTTCTGCTACTAAGCTTATCTCTGAATCTAAAGTCTCTATTTCTGCTTCCCTTAAAGCTCTATTAACAGATTCAAGATCTTGAGGGAGTGTGGTAATAGTGAAAGTTTTATCTGCATTCTCTTCTATATCTTCTGCTCCTGCTTCTACAATAATCTCAAAAACATCTTCAATGTTAGAATCTCCTTGAATTTGGATTAAACCCTTTTTACTAAATAAGTAAGAAACTGAACCATCAGTTCCTAAATTTCCGCCAGCTTTAGTGAAGGCATGTCTAACTTCTGCTACTGTCCTATTGTTATTATCTGTCATAGCTTCAACAATTATTGCTACTCCTCCAGGACCATATCCTTCTAATAAAGTTTCTTCTAAATTATCAATATCTGTACTGCCTGATCCTCTTTGGATAGCTCTTTCAATTGTATCTTTAGGAATATTAGCTGACAAAGCTTTATCCAAAGCACTTCTTAATCTAGGGTTATCTTCTGCAACTGGTCCTCCTAGTTTTGAGGCTACAGTAAGCTCTCTGATAAGGCGAGAGAAGATCTTACCTTTCTTTGCATCTTGTCTACCCTTTCTGTGCTTTATATTTGCCCATTTTGAATGCCCTGCCATAATTAGTCATCCTTATCTACAATTAAGCGTAATTCATTTAATTGTTCCAACGAAGTTTCTCCTGGGGCATTAGTCATCAAGCAAGAGGCCGTCTGTGTCTTAGGAAAAGCTATCACGTCTCTTATAGAATCAGAATTCGTCATAAGCATTATTAGTCGATCTAGACCAATAGCTAATCCAGCATGAGGTGGACAGCCATGTTGTAATGCTGATAAAAGAAATCCAAACTTTTTCTCTGCCTCTACCGAATCAATTCCTAACACTTTTAAAACAGATAGCAGCATTTTATGGTCATGAATACGAACAGACCCCCCTCCTAATTCTATTCCATTGAGGACGATATCATAGGCATCTGATAAACAAGTTAAGGGGTCCTTCTTAAGTTCTTCAATAGTGCATCTAGGAGCTGTAAAAGGATGATGTAACGGAGTTATTTCATTGTTTAAGTTAAGTTCAAACATTGGCCAATCTATAACCCAACAAGGTGACCAAGCCGAAGTTAATAAATTTAAATCTTTAGCTAACTTATCCCTCAAAGCAGATAATGAGTCATTAACAATTTTAGTTTGACCTGCTCCAAAGAAGATGATGTCTCCTGCCTTAGCGTTAAGTTTTTTTAACAGGTTATTTATAAGTTCATCTTCCAAAAATTTAACTATTGGAGACTGAAGGCCCTCTTTTCCTTTCTTAGGGTCATCAACTTTTATATATGCAAGGCCTTTTGCCCCAAATTTACCTACAAATTCAGTGTATTCATCTATTTTCTTTCGAGTAAATTCTTCACTGCCTGCAACAGATAAACAGGCTATTCTTGATTCTTTGGAATCTGCAGCTTCTCTAAAGACTTTAAATTCTGTATTCTTAAAAAGATCTTTTATTTCTAGAAGCTCTAAAGGATTTCTTAAATCAGGTTTGTCTGTGCCAAATCTTTCTATTGCATCAGAATATGTAAGAGTTAAGAAATTACCAAGTTCAACTTTCATCACTTCTTGAAAGATTCTGCTTATCAAGTTTGTTACAAGTTCTCTTATATTCTCTGCAGTTACAAAAGAGCACTCTAAATCAATCTGAGTAAATTCAGGTTGTCTATCTGCTCGAAGATCTTCATCTCTAAAGCATCTAGCAAACTGATAGTATTTCTCAAACCCTGAAGCCATTAAGGTTTGTTTAAATAATTGAGGAGATTGGGGTAAAGCAAAAAATGAGCCAGGGTAAGTTCTGCTAGGTACTAAGTAGTCTCTTGCACCTTCAGGGGTTGCTTTGGTTAATAGAGGGGTCTCTATTTCAACAAACTCATTTTTATCAAGAAAATTTCTAATAACCATGGAAGTCGAAGATCTAAGTCTAATATTCTTCTGCATTTCAGCCCTTCGTAAATCTAAAAATCTAAACTTTAAACGGGTATCTTCTCCTACAGAAGCATACTCATCTAATTGAAAAGGAGCAGGAATAGAATCATTTAAAATAAGAAGATCAGAACCTATTATTTCTACTTTCCCAGTCTCTAATTCTGGATTTATTGTTCCTGTTGGCCTTTCCCTCACCAAGCCTTTGGCATAAAGAACAAACTCATTTCTGCAAGATTCAGCTAGGGAAAAATTTTCTTTATTATCAGGATCAAAGACAACCTGTACTACACCAGATTCATCCCTAAGATCGAAAAAGATTACTCCTCCGTGATCTCTCCTTTTATTTACCCAACCTACTACTTCTACTTCTGTGCCAGCAAGCTTTGAATCTATTTTTCCACATTTATGGGTTCTATAAGACATAATTATTTCTTATCCTTCCTTAACTTTAGTTTTCTCTCTCTTTTCTTTTTTATTCTTACTTGAATCTTTAGTGTTCTTTTTGTTGCTGTTGTTAGTTTTAACAGCTTCCTTTTTGCTATCTTCTTTTGCTATATTTTTTTTGTTACCGGTCTTAAAATCTGTTTCATACCACCCAGATCCTTTTAATCTAAAAGAAGGAGCTGTAGGCAATTGAATAAGTTTTGGATTCTTCAGTTTAAACTTATCCAACTCAGATATTTTCATTTGAAGTTCAAAGATCTCCTCAGATTTTCTATCTTTAAAAATATATGTGGGCATAAATAGCTATTTTTTTTCAAATTATACCAATTTAAACCTTATTAGCTCGTTAACTAAAAGATGAGGTGTTAATATTCATACTGATAAAGAAAATTTAATGTTAGCAAGTAAACTACTTTTAGCTACTCAAAGAGAAAACCCTTCAGAAGCTGAAACTATAAGTCATCAATTGATGATAAGAGCAGGTCTAATTAGACAAGTAGCTTCAGGAATTTATAACTGGCTTCCTACTGGAAAACTTGTTCTAAACAAGGTAGAAGAGATTGTTAGAAAAAACATGGATAATTCAGGGGCACTAGAAATGCTTATGCCTATAGTCCAACCTGGAGAATTATGGAAAGAATCAGGAAGATGGGAACAATATGGAAAAGAACTTTTAATCTTCGAAGATAGACATGAAAGAGAATTTTGTTTAGGTCCTACTCATGAAGAAATTATCACTAATCTTTGTAAATCTGAGATAAGAAGCCATAAACAATTACCTAAAACTTTTTATCAAATACAAACTCATTTTAGAGATGAGATAAGACCAAGATTCGGAGTAATGAGATCAAGAGAATTTATTATGAAGGATGCATATTCTTTTGATATTTCTCAGAAAGATATGGACTTAAGTTATGAGACCATGAGAAATGCTTATATAGATATATTTGATTCTTTAGGACTTGATTACAGGATTGTTAAAGCAGATAGCGGAGCTATTGGGGGTTCAGATTCTGAAGAGTTCCACGTTTTAGCTGAATCAGGAGAAGATCTTCTGGCTTTTAGTGATAAAAGTGATTATGCAATCAATGCAGAGCTTCTTGTTAATAGTCAAGATGACCAAAATCCAGATATTTTAGAAGGAAAACCTAGCCCTGATGGCAAAGGAAAATTGAAACTAAAAAGAGGTATAGAAGTAGGACACATCTTCAAATTAGGAACGAAATATTCTGAAAGTCTTAATTTAAAAATTCAAAATAACTCCACAGATATTTATCCAGAGATGGGTTGCTATGGAATAGGTATATCAAGAATTGTTGCAGCTGCAATAGAACAAAATCATGATGATAAAGGAATTATCTGGCCTGAAGCTTTGTCTCCTTATCAAATTGCGTTAATAGAAGTTAACCCAAAGAAAAAGTCTGAAGTAACTTCTATATGTCAGTCGATATATAAATCGCTAACTGAACATAACTGTAATGTGCTTTGGGATGACAGAGAACAAAGAGCGGGAGTTAAGTTCTCTGATATGGAATTAATAGGAATTCCTAATTCTATTATAGTTGGGGAAAGGTCAACTACTGAAAATATTGTTGAAATAAAGAAAAGAACATCCGAAAAACCTGAATTAGTTCCAGTTAGTGAAGTAATAAAAAGAGTACTAAAAAATTAGTATTATTCAGAGTCTTTATCTTTGAGCGCTTCTTCTTCTATCTTTTCTGCAAGTTTTGGGTTCTCCTCAAGAAAAGTAACAGAATTAGCCTTGCCTTGACCTATTCTCTCACCATTATAGCTATACCAAGCACCCGATTTTTCTAAAACATTTTTTTCACAAGCAAGATCAATAAGCTCCCCTAATCTATTAATCCCTTTGTTATAAATAATTTGGAACTCTGCTTGTTTAAAAGGAGGGGAAACTTTATTTTTTACTACTTTCACCCTAGTTTCATTTCCTACTACTTCATCGCCATCCTTCACAGTTCCTATTCTTCTAATATCTAACCTGACAGAAGAATAAAACTTGAGGGCATTCCCTCCACTAGTGGTTTCAGGACTGCCAAACATAACTCCAATCTTATGTCTTATTTGATTTATAAAAATTACCAAAGTGTTAGATTTTTGTACATTTCCTGTTAATTTTCTTAATGCTTGAGACATAAGCCTTGCTTGAAGACCTACATGAGAATCTCCCATCTCCCCCTCTATCTCTGCTTTTGGTACTAAAGCAGCTACAGAATCAATAACTAATACATCAACTCCTCCAGAATGCACCATTATGTCTGCTACTTCCAAAGCTTGTTCTCCTGTATCTGGTTGAGAAATTAATAACTCATCAACATTTACTCCTAATTTTTGTGCATAAATTGGGTCAAGAGCATGCTCTGCATCTATAAAAGCAGCTGTCCCTCCTTGTTTTTGACACTGAGCTATCACTTCGAGGGTTAAAGTTGTCTTACCTGAAGATTCTGGGCCATATATTTCAACAACTCTTCCTTGAGGAAGGCCACCTATTCCTAAAGCTACATCTAAACCCAAAGAGCCTGTTGAAACTGATGGGATCTGCTCTAGTTTTCTCTCCCCCATACGCATAACAGTTCCTGAACCAAATTGTCTCTCTATCTGACCTAAGGCCTCATCTAACTGCTTCTTTCTATCTACTTCTTTAATGCTAGTCACCTTCTTCTGCGCCATAACTTTCTCCTATTGAGTTTTATGGCTATTATACTAAATACTGTATAAATAAACAGTATTATTTAAATATTCTTTAATAAGTCAATTGAACCTAATAAAGCTTTCTCAACAGAATAATACCTTACCTCTTCTCTATTTCCCCTAAATTTCTCAACACTGCTAGTTATTAAGCTATCTTGAAAGGCCCAGGCTAAACAAACAGTACCAACTGGCCTATCCTTGGTCCCTCCATCAGGACCTGCTATTCCACTAATAGCTACACCTATATCAGCAGCACTTTTATTTAATGCACCTAAAACCATCTCCTTAACAACTTGTTCACTTACTGCACCAAAATTTTTTAATGTGTCATCAGAAACATCTAGTATTTCTTGTTTTGATGAATTTGAATAAGTTATAAAACCGCATCCAAACCATCGAGAACTACCTCTTACAGATGTTACGGTTTTCCCAACCCAACCCCCGGTACAAGATTCTGCGCAAGTAAAATACAGTTTTTTAGATACTAAAATATCTCCTAATTTAGAAGATAATGTGTGTAGTTTAGTTAAGTCCAAATTTATAAAGCACTTATCTATAATTCTTTACTATTAGAACAGAATACAATCAATTGTCTATAGCGCTTTCCACTATAACTGTTTACTTGATAAAATTGGGATTCAAAAGTAATACATATGACCTTCATTGTTGGAGACTCCTGCATAAAGTGTAAATTAACAGACTGCGTAGAAGTGTGTCCTGTTGACTGCTTTTATGAAGGACCCAATATGTTGGTTATCAACCCAGATGAATGTATTGATTGTGCTCTATGTGAACCTGAATGTCCTGTAGAAGCTATTTATTCTGAAGATGAAGTTCCTGCTGACCAAATCAATTTTATAGAGCTAAATGCTGAGTTATGCACTCAATGGCCTAATATAACTGAAATGAAAGATGCTCCAAAAGATGAAAAAGAATGGAGGGAAGTAAAAAACAAACTTAAATACTTAGAGCGTTAAGAAATTTTTATCCTGTTTAAAAAATAAATAAAAAGAATTCCTATAACTAAACCGCTAACTAACTCAATTGTAGTTAATGATGTAATTAGATAAGGGTCATGAGAAGGAATCTTTTTCCATATTAACGGCAAGCTAAAAAGTACGAGACCAAAGAAAAAACTCTTAGTAGATTGGTTATTACTATTCAATGCAAATCTTATTATTCTAGATAAAGTTAATAAACCCAAAAGACACCCAGAAAAGAACGTACCTAAGACTTCTAAATTGAAATCGTTTAAAGATCTAATAATTAAAGGATAGAGTCCTAGTATTAATAAAACAAAGCTCCCAGAAATACCCGGAAGCATAAAAGCAGAAACTGAGATAAAACCTCCAATAAATAAATAAAGAAAAGAGATATCGGGATTTAAGGTATAGGTTTGCGTTGAGAAAATAATTAGTATCGGAAGTAAAGAAAGAAAAAATCCTATAAACCACTTTTTATCAAACCTGTCGGGTTTTAAAGATTCCGTGGTAAGAGAACATATGATCAAACCTGTGAATAAAGACTTTAGAAAAAGAGGAAAGTTATCTAGCAGAAAAGCAATTAGAGATGAAAAAGAAAATACCCCAAGAATCATTCCAAACAAAAGAAGAAACAAAAAATTTCCGTCTATTTGTTGCCAAGCCGTTCTAAAGTTACCCCTAAAAAAAAGAGATAGAAAAGTGCTGTTTATATTAGAAATAGCTAGTATAAGCCTCTCATAGATCCCTAAAATAAGAGCAATGGTGCCCCCAGAGACTCCTGGTACTAACTCTACCACTCCTATTGCTAATCCTTTAATTACTATAAAAAAATTCGATTTAATCACGATATTTAAAATTTTGTACGGTATTAATTCACCAACCCTTTAAGTAAAGGAACAAATAAAACTTTATCAAGAGTTTTCTCTTCAAATTGCTCTTTTTTCACTCTTCTTATTAAAGTTAGGTGTTGAGAACTATCATCTCCTATGGGAATAATTAATTTACCTCCAATAGTAAGTTTTTTTAATAAATAATTAGGAACATTTAAAGGGGCTGCAGCAGAAAGGATTGCATCAAAATTACCTTCCATATTATTCAAAATATTTCCGTCATCATGTAAAAGTCTGAGATTCTTTATTTTAAGATCTGAGAGAATACTCTTTGCCCTTTCATGTAAAGGCTTGATTCTTTCAATACTCACAACTCTTTCTGAAAAGTTAGCAAGAATAGCAGTTTGGTAACCACATCCTGTGCCAATCTCTAAAGATCTTTTAAGCGGTTTCTCGTTAAATTTATCGTCCTCGATGAGAAGTTCCGTCATCCTTGCAACTATAAATGGTTGAGAAATAGTTTGTTGGTGTCCTATAGGAAGAGCCATATCATCATATGCTCTAGAGGCTAAAGCTTCATCAAGAAAAATATGACGAGGGGTGTCTCGCATAACTTCCAAAATTCTAACATCCTTAATTCCTTGTTCAGTTAATCTTTCTACTAACCTCTGCCTTGTTCTCAAAGAAGTCATACCCAACCCTTGAAGTTTTTTCATTTTTTTATTTTACTTAAAAGCACTAAGCCAAGCATTTATCTCTTTAAAATATTCATTAGATAAGAATTTAGGGCTAATAGGAGTTAAAGATGCTAAGCCTCTTGAAAGAGCTGCTATGTCTGTACTCTGCTTGTTTGTTGGAGTCTTAGTTCTATGAGAAACCCAAAATTTTTCTGTTCCTAACTCTTTATCGCGTTGGGGAGGATTTCTTACTCCCCAAGATCCTAAAGAAGTTAATTCTATTTTCTTAATTTTTTCATATTCTAAATTTGGGACATTTAGATTAAAGATAATCTTAGTATCTATATTTAATTTTTCTAATCTTACAATGATATCTAGAGTGATCTTTGCCGCAGAAAAAAAATTTGGATTCTGTTTATTCTTTGACCCTGGTTGCCTAAACGCAGCAGCAGAGACTGCTAGAGATGGAATAGAAAATTCTCTAGCTTCCATAGCTGCTCCAACAGTACCAGAATAAACTAAATCTTCTGCCATATTTGCACCATAATTTATTCCACTAATCAAAAGATCGGGTCTAAAAGGACATAGTTCATGAAGACCTAGATGAACACAATCAACAGGCGTGCCATCAACTGCAATAAAATTTTCTTTAATTTTTTTTGGAGATAAAGGTCTTTTAGTAGTAATTGAGGAACCTGCACCACTCATTTCTTTTTTTGGAGCTATAACAAAGATCTCATGATTCTCCTTTAAAAATTGGTAGAGGACATTAATTCCTTCAGCATCTATTCCATCATCGTTGGTTAGCAGTATTTTCATTAAATCTTTTTAAGAAATAGCTTACTTGTTCTTTAATTTATTACTTTTAGATTCTACCTTTCTTATTAAAGACACAGAATGACAAGATATTCCTGCTTTGGATCCTTCAAACCCTAAACCGTCTGTAGTAGTTGCTTTTATATTAATGTCAGTTATTTTTACATTAAGTAAGAGACAAAGGTGCTTCTTGATAGCCTTAATATGATCAATAATTTTTGGTTTCTCAGCAACTAAAGTTACATCTATATTAACTATTTCATAATTAAGAGAATTTAATAGGTCTATAACTTCTGCTAAAAGTTTACTACTCGAAATGTTTTCATATTTAACATCATCTGAAGGAAAGTGTGTTCCTATATCACCTAAAGCAGCAGCTCCTAATAAAGAGTCTATTAGTGCATGAATAATCACATCCCCATCAGAGTGGGCTTCAATGGAAAATTCACTATCTATAAAAATACCACCAAGCATCATCCCTTTTCCTGGAATTAGTTTATGAGCATCATAGCCTTGTCCTATTCTCATCTAACCACTTATCCTTCCTTGGCTAATTAATATAGATTTAGCAATGTTGAGGTCTTCAGGTAATGTAACTTTGATATTTTCTCTGGATCCTTCAATAACTTTTATCTTTCCTTGGTTTGCTTCAATAAAGGAAGCCTCATCTGAAAAATCTACAGACTTATCTTCTAGATTATTAAAGGCACTAAATAAGGCCTCTTTACGGAATACTTGTGGAGTAAAGGCTGTCCAAAGAGATCTTCTGTCTACTGTTCTCTTAACAATATTATCTGCACTAGAAACTTCTTTCATGGTTTCTCTGCAAGGGGTTCCCAGAACAGCTCCATCTATGCTTGTATCCTCTAAGGTTTTAAAAAGTGATTCAATTTCCGATTTTCTAATACAAGGTCTTACTGCATCGTGAATTAAAATAAAATCAAAAGTCTTTGATGAATTCTGCCAGAAATTAATTCCATTTAGAACTGAAAGAAATCTTTCTTCTCCTCCCTCTATGCAATTAAGCTCCAGTCCTTCAAAAGACAAAGATTCCCACTGAGAATCTTCTCTGGAAATAACTAAACATATACCCAAACATTCAGAAAATCTGATTATAGGATCTAAACTCAACTCTAAAATAGACATACCATCTAATAAAGTGTATTGCTTAGGTACTTCTTGATTGAACCTTCGCCCTCTACCAGCAGCAGGTACAATAACTGCAAAAGGTTTAATCAACTGACTCATCAGTCTTATTGTGAATTACCTCTATAGATTCTTTTTCTTTAAATTGATAGAAAATTTCTCCGGGTTTTATAAGGCCTAATTCAGATCTAGCCAGCCCTTCTATAGCATTTCTACCCATACTAAATTTTTCTTTTTCTCCTTCTAACAGTTCATTCTTCTTTAAGAGAGTTGTACTCTCCTTTTCTAAGGAGGTAATTTGATTTTTTAACTGCTGCAGATTAGAAAAACTATAATCCCCAAACCAAATTCTGCTTTGAACTACAAGAAAAACAATTAATAGAAGAGAACAAAAAAAGTAGAAAAGAACCCTTGTATCTGTAAATAATTTCTTTTTAAGAAAATTCATTTCTTCCTAGAAAATCTAAATTAGAGTTTTCTTCGATAATCAGCAAGCGATTATATTTTGAATTTCTGTCTGATCTCGAAAGAGAACCGGTTTTTATTTGTCCTGCACCAACAGCTACCGACAAATCAGCTATAGTGTGATCTTCTGTTTCTCCAGATCGGTGCGAGATTACAATCTTATAATCATTTTTTAAAGCTAAATCAATTGTTTGCATTGTTTCTGAGAGAGTTCCTATCTGATTCACCTTTATTAATACTGCATTAGCAACTTTTTTATCTATACCCTCTTGGAGTCTTTTATGATTTGTAACAAATAAGTCATCTCCTACTAACTGAGTGTTGTGACCCAGCTCATTTGTTATGATTTTCCAGCCCTCCCAATCATCTTCAGCTAAACCGTCTTCTATCGAAGAAATAGGATAATTTTTTCTAAGATTAGAGAAGTAATCAACGAGCTCTTCGGAAGTGAAGTCTCTGCCCATGCCATCCATAATATATCTTCCTTTATTGAGCATTTCATTAGCTGCTACATCTATTGCAAGCATAACTTCTTCTCCAGGTTTATAGCCTGAGATTTCAATAGCATCAATAATTAAATTTATAGCTTCTTCTGGAGAACTAATTTGAGGTGCAAAACCTCCCTCATCACCCACCGAGGTGCTTAATTTCTTTTTCTTTAGAATCTTCTTAAGGCCATGAAAGATCTCTGCTCCACATTGAATAGACCTCTTAAAACTATCAAAGGCAACTGGTTGGATCATAAACTCTTGAAAATCTAAGGCATTATCAGCATGTATTCCTCCATTTAATATATTCATCATAGGAACAGGTAATCTTTTATTTATATCCTCTTCAAGGAACTCTTTTGCTAATCTATGAAGATACTCATAAAAGTCTAAGTCTAAAGCTTTTGCTGAGAGCTTGGCACAAGCTAGAGAAACGCCGAGAATTGTATTTGCTCCAAAATTAATTTTATTTTCTGTACCATCCGCTTTACACATCAAACTATCAATTTTTTCTTGATCAGTAACCTCTAAACCTTTCAAAAGTTTATTAATATCCTCATTAATAATATTTGTAGCTTTTAGAAGACCTTTTCCATTAAATCTTCTCATATCTTTATCTCTGATTTCCCAAGCTTCATATTTACCAGTTGAAGCTCCTGAGGGAACTAAGGACATGGCTTTTAAACCTCCAGAGATAATAACTTCAACTCCTAAAGTTGGATTACCTCTAGAATCCAACAGCTCATAAGCTTTTATCCTTTCTATTAAAGTCTTGTTCATTAAACTTAACTAATTTTCAAAGGAGGTAGGGATTTAACTATATTGTCCACTTTTGTAATTTGATTTACAAAATCTCTTAATAAGCTTAGTGGAAGTGCGCAAGGCCCATCACATTTAGCTTTATCAGGGTCTGGATGAAGTTCTACGAATAAGCCAGCTAATCCTAAAGCCATAGCTGATTTAGCAAGATCAAGAGCATATTCTCTCCTTCCTCCAGTTTTATTGCCTAAATTACCTGGTTGTTGAAGCGAATGGGTAACATCGAAGACAACAGGGAAACCATAATTTTTTAAGTAAGCAAGACCAAGCATATCAACAACTAAGTTGTTATAACCAAATAAAGTTCCTCGCTCACAAAGAAGGATATTTTCATTCTTAAAAGATAATATCTTTTTTACTATATTGCCCACTTCATCCGGAGATAAAAACTGACCTTTTTTTATATTTATAGGTAAACCAGTTTTAGCTATTCTTGATAAAAGATCAGTTTGTCTGCACAAAAAAGCAGGGACCTGGATTATATCTAAGACCTCAGAAGCTAATTTTACCTGCTCTTCAGAGTGGACATCTGAAAGAATGGGAATACCATATTTAGACTTCAAAGTTGATAATGTGTCTAAACCCTTTTCTAAACCAGGTCCTCTATACGAATCTATAGAAGATCTATTGGCTTTATCAAATGAAGCCTTAAAGATAAAAGGGACATTTAGATCTTTGCAAACTGAAAGACATTCTTCTATTACTTCTTTGGCTATATCTTCAGATTCCAAAACATTTAAACCAGCAATTAAAACAAAAGGTTCTGCATTGCTAAACGAAAAGTCTGCTATTTGGACTTTATTAAATTTCAACTTCTTTTCTCCTTTTATAATCTTGAAGATTCTTAGCAGCCTCTATAAAACCTTTAAAAAGAGGATGTCCTTCTCTAGGATTAGAAGTGAATTCTGGATGGAATTGACAACCTATAAACCAAGGATGATCCTTAACTTCCACAACTTCAACAAGATTTTTATCTTCTGATCTTCCTGCAACCTCCATACCTGAGGAAATTAATTGCTCTACGTAATTATTGTTAACTTCGTATCTATGCCTGTGTCTCTCATAAATTTTATCTATACCATAGAGATTTTTTGTTAATGACCCTTTACTTAATAAGCATTGCTGAACTCCTAATCTCATTGTTCCGCCTAAATCAGAGTCTTCATTCCTTTGCTCTACCTTGCCAGTTGAATCAATCCATTCACTTATAAGACCTATAACTGGGTTTCTAGATTTTTTATTAAATTCACTGCTGTGAGCATCTTTTAGCCCCAGGATATTTCTAGAGAACTCTATAACAGCTACTTGCATGCCTAAACAAATACCTAAATAAGGAATCTTGGCCTCTCTTGCATATTTAACTGCAGCTATCATTCCTTCAATTCCTCTTTCTCCAAAACCTCCCGGTACCAAAATAGCATCTGAATCTTTTAGGGCTTCTTGGACATTAGAAGACTCTAGTAGTTCAGAATCAATGTAATTAATTTCTACCTTTAAGTCTTGCTGTATTCCTCCATGGACAAGGGCCTCATTAAGAGACTTATATGCATCTACCAAATCTATATATTTACCAACCATGGCAACTTTCACTAAACCTTTGGGGTTTAAATCAGCCTGTATTACCCTTTCCCAATCAGATAGGTCTGGTTTACTGCATTTAATATCTAACTTGTTAACTACAAGCTCATCAACAGACTGCTCATTAAGCTTTAAAGGAATCTTATAAATACTTTCTAAATCAGGCATAGAAATAACAGAAGCTTTGTCTACATTAGTAAAAAGAGCTATCTTCTCTTTTGCTTCTTCAGAAAGTTCTTGCTCTGACCTACAAATTAGAATATCTGGTTGAAGACCATGCGAAAGCATTTCTTTTACAGATCTTTGAGTAGGTTTTGTTTTTATTTCACCTGCTACAGAAATATAAGGAACAAGGGTTAAATGCATAAATAAAGTGCTTTTGGCACCTAACTTAATTTTCATCTGCCTTATTGCTTCTAAAAAAGGTTGTGACTCAATATCACCAACAGTTCCCCCTATTTCAACTATAGCTATATCCGCCTTACCAGCACCTTTTAGTATCCTTCTTATTATTTCATCAGTAATGTGGGGAATAACCTGGACTGTACCGCCTAAATAATCTCCTTTTCTTTCATTTTTAAGGACGGTTTCATAAATCTGACCTGTAGTAAAGTTATTAAACTTAGACATTTTTGTTTTAAGAAATCTTTCATAGTGCCCAAGATCTAGGTCAGTTTCTGACCCATCTTCAGTAACGAATACTTCTCCGTGTTGAAATGGGCTCATAGTACCGGGATCTAAATTAATATAAGGGTCTAATTTCATTATTGTTATAGATAAACCTCTACTTTCCAACACAGCTCCTAATGATGCAGAAGCTATGCCCTTGCCCAGCGAAGATACTACCCCTCCGGTAACAAAGATAAATCGAGTATGAGAATTGTCCATCTAATAAATACTTACAGAAAACAAAAAAAAATTCTGCGAGATGGCTCTACAGATTAACAAAAAGAGAAAAATTGAACAATATAAATTCTAATTTTCTTTTTCTTCGTAGTATTGAGGGGGGAAGCGATCTTCTCTTGCTAGATTTTCAAACCTTGTAACTGATTTACGAAAAGCTAGTTTAATTGTACCTGTCGGTCCGTTTCTCTGTTTTGCAATATTAACCTCTGCGATTCCCTGGCTCTCTAAATTATCTGGTTCATAATGTTCATGTCGATAAAGGAATGCTACTACATCTGCATCCTGCTCTATGGCTCCTGAATCTCGTAAGTCAGAAAGATGGGGTCTTTTGTCTGGCCTAGACTCAACTTGCCTATTAAGTTGAGATAGTGCAACCACAGGAAGGTTAAGTTCTTTTGCTAAAGCTTTAAGAGAACGACTGATTTCACTAATTTCTGCAACTCTATTATCACTCTTGCCATAGACTTGCATTAATTGAAGATAATCAACTACTATCATTGCAAGATCTTTACTTTCTCTTTTTACTCTTCTAGCTCTAGATCTTAGTTCTGGTGGAGTTAAAGCAGGTGTGTCATCCAATAAAATATTTTTACTGCTCAGAACAGATAAAGCTTTATCAATGCCTTCCCAGTCTTCTTCTTCTAACTGGCCTCTAAGTAATCTTTGAAGATCTATATTGGCTATACTTGAAATAAATCTTCTTACTACCTGTTCAGATGACATCTCCAAACTAAAAAGTAAAACAGTCTGGTTTGTTTGTCGAGCTACGTTTTCTGCAATATTAAAAGCAAAAGATGTTTTGCCAATTGAAGGTCTTCCAGCAACTATTATCAAATCAGAATTCTGGAAACCTAAGGTTATATCGTCGATGTCATCAAAACCTGTACTTACTCCAACTAAAGATGTTCCGCTTTCATTAGCTTCCTGAATATCAGCATATACTG
>TARA_B100000686_G_scaffold85380_1_pt1 | contig 50650 bp, 43 predicted proteins | sample TARA_B100000686 | Tara Oceans TARA_B100000686 (sample SAMEA2622733) | marine metagenome | biome: marine biome (ENVO:00000447); feature: marine epipelagic mixed layer (ENVO:xxxxxxxxx); material: "saline water (ENVO:00002010), including plankton (ENVO:xxxxxxxx)" | depth 150 m
CTAAATTTCTCGGGGGCATGGGGCCGCATATGGATTATGTTGTCTTTAGTGCTAATTAGCCCATTTTCTATAGCCCAAAACCAGCAAATTGCGAATTCGGAGTTTTATACTGAAGCATCGTTTTGTCAAATTGATCAAATTCAAACTCCATCCACCATTATTCCGTTTATTGGGAGAGATTCCTCGAATATGCCCTTTCAACTGGAGGCGGATCAAATTGATGTTCCAGTGTCCGGAAAAATTTCTCTAGATGGTAACGCGAGTGTGATACAGGGCGCAAAAGCGATCTATGCTGATCATATAATGTATGGTAAAGATGATCGTGTAATAGAAGCAATGGGAAACGTTGTGATGCATACTAGTAATGGTGACCGGATAGAGGCTAGTGCGCTTCAGCTCGATTTTGAAACACAAATCGGTTACGCCAATGAGGTATCTTTTAAGCAAGCTGATGCTGCTTATGAAATATTCAGATGTGGCGATCAAGATTGCTATGACAAAAATATAATACAGCCATTATCTTTAGCCGCACCAGTATCGGTTTTGCGAGGTTATGCCCAACGTGCTTACTTTGACGGACATGATCGACAAAGATTAAACAACGTTCGACTTTCACGATGTCCCGAGGGGGATGACAGTGTTGTGCTAGTCGCCAGTCAAGTTGTTCTTGATCATGGCACTGGCGAGGCAACGGGTCGTGACCTTAGTGTTCGTTTTTTCGATACTCCAATTCTTTATTTTCCAATCTTAACTTTTCCCATTTCAGATGAACGAAAAACTGGTTTTCTTTTTCCATCTTTTGGATTTGGAGGGGACTATGGATTTCGTTTAGTTACACCGTACTATTGGAACATTGCACCAAACAGGGACGCAACCATAACTACGGATCATATGACAAGCCGTGGAACTCTTTTTAGAGGTGAATATAGGTATTTGGGTGAGACTACTTTAGGAGGATTTAATGGTCGGGTTGGGGCTGAGTTTATTGACAGCGATAGGAAGTTTGGTGACAAGCGGTACGGAGCGACATTGTTTCATCAACAGCAATTTGGTAAGTATTGGAGCAGTCAACTTGATCTTGGCTATGTCTCTGACCGTGATTATTTAGACGATTTTGGTGATACTTTAGGCGCAGATAGTGCAGATCATGTGCCTCAAAGTTTTAGTGCGGAATATAGGCGTAGTGACCAAGTGTTACCTGATGATGATCTAAATATTGGTGTTCTTTTTTCTGACTATCAGATTATTGATCCCCTTATTCAAGAAAAACATAACCCCTACGCGCGACTGCCGGAACTTTCTTTGAATTGGAAAGCAAAATTGTGGGATCAAGAGCTACAATCAGAATTGAACGCGAGTTGGACTCGTTTTGAACATGCTGTTCCTTCAAAAGTTGCAGGTAGTCGTTTGAATTTGAGACCAAGTATTTTGTTTCAACAGAAAGAGCGTTACGGGTTTACTCGTTCTCGGGTAGATCTTGATCTAATTTCCTACAATTTGAACGAGAGATTGGGAGAGTATGGCTTACGCCCTAGTCTTGTTGTGCCGGTCATCAGTCTCGATTCTGGACTCATATTTGAGAGAACCGGCTACGGTTTCGGGAATTATTGGCTACAGACTTTAGAACCAAGGGCTTATTATGCTTATGTTCCTTATGTCAATCAGGACGACCAACCGTTATTTGATGATAACGAGTTTGAATTAGACTCAATGTCTAAGTATTTCTCACCAAATCGATTCCATCGTACTGATCGTGTGGGTGATACTAATCGGATCACCTTAGGCCTTTCAACTCGACTCATCCAATCTAGATCGGGAAAACAAAGACTTCAAGGAGGAGTGGCTCAAATGTTTTATTTGGATCAGCGCCGAGTTCGAGAAGATCCTAGTTTAGAGCCAATGACGAATAGATATTCAAACCTATTTGGCGAGATAAGTGTAAATCTGACTGATCGGCTATCTAGTTCCCTGGATTCAGTATGGAATTGGAATGATAAACAAATTTTGTCGACTGACGTCAATTTAGACTATGAGAATCATAGAAGCCATATTAGCTTATCTTATAGATTGAACCCAAGCGACTCAAAAGAACAATTGATTTCGGATCTTGAGTGGCCTTTTCTTAGGAATTGGTTAGTTGGAGTTGAGAATATTTACTCAATCCGAAACAAAACAAATTTACAGACTGGCCTTAGTGTTGGCTATGACGCATGTTGTTGGGCAACTCAGTTTAAGCTAGATCACAAACGGAAAGAGATTACTGGAAGTTGGGAAGGCAAGACCAACTTCATTTTTCAAATAGAATTGAGGGATCTTGGACGTATTTCTAGCAGTGCTCTAGGGGGCATTAGTGCTGGATTAGGTTTGAACTAAATGAAAAAACGCATGATTAAGAGTGTGATGAAACTAAAAAAATGAAAAGACAAAGTCTATTACTACATTACTTTTTCTTCCTGATCATTATTTTATTTCTTGAACAAGCATTGTTTAGTGCTAGTTCTTTAGCTAAAGAAATTGATAGAGTCTATGTCATTGTGAATTCCGATGTTATTACGCAGTCGGAAATAGATAGAGAATTATATGTTGCAAAAAATCAACAACGATCAAACGGGGAGCTAGCACTGCCTGTTAAAAAGTTAAAAAAAATGGTGATAGAGAATCTAATTCTGAAAAAGTTACAGTATCAAAAAGCAGAGAGCATAGAAATTGATGTAAGTGAGAATGAGTTGATGTCAGCCATAATAGAGATCGCGACAAAAAATAATCTTTCTATGTTGGGCCTCAGAGAGGAAATTGAGCAAACAGGTCTTTCCTATTCGGAATATAAGCAGGATCTGCACCACCAACTATTAGTGCAAAAGTTAGTAGCGCAAGAAATTAATCGGCATATAAGAATATCAGAAGCAGATATTGATGAATATCTAGAAAAGAACCCAAATACAACAGGTAGACTCGAGTACAATTTGTCCCATATCCTGATCTCGTTTGAAGCCAATAACGAGAGAGCCCGCTCATTAGCGGAAGAGCTATATCAACGCATAGCATCTGGCACCTATTTTAATTTAGTCGTTAGGGAAATAGCAGAAAATAGAAAAACCAATGTCAATAGTAATTTGGGGTGGCGAAATTCTGATCAAATTCCAGATCTTTTTCTTGACGTTGTTCGTCAAATGGAAGTAGGTGAAGTGTCTGTTCCAATCAGGAGTAAGAATGGATTCCATATACTTCGATTGAACGGAAAAAGAGGAGAAGGTGTTTATATTATTGATCAAAACCGAGTACGACATATTTTATTGATCGCAGATCAAATTACTGATGAATCTAGAGCTGCGGAAAATCTTATGCGTATTAGAAAAAGAATTCAGGCTGGAGAAAAGTTTAGTGATATAGCGAAGCGCCAATCTGCTGATTTAGTCAGTCGTGTACTTGGCGGTGATCTTGGATGGTTAACCCCTGGAGATTTAGAACCTGAATTAGAGAGTGCGTTACTTTCTTTATCAATTGGTGAGATTAGCATGCCTGTTCAAACAAAGTTAGGCTATCATTTAATTCAGCTAACAGATCGTCGTACCCATGATATAGGACATGGTTTAATAAGAGAAAAAGCTAAACTGGCAGTTAGATCAGAAAAATTTAATAAAAAATATAGAGAATGGACAACTCAACTAATCAGTAAGGCGTGGATTGATTACCGTGTCATTGAATAGAAATAAGCGCTCAATTACTTATTAACCCTAGATGCCACTCTTGGGGAAATGATCAGTTGACGCGATGTAAATTTAACGCTTGATCTATGCGTGAACTAAATTGCTTTATTACCTGTTTCTCCAGTTCTTATTCTAATAACTTGCTCGATTTCAGTAACAAAGATTTTTCCGTCCCCAATTTTTCCTGTTTGTGCTGTTCGTGTGATTGCTTCTACTACTTGATCAACTAGATCTGTTGTTACAGCGATTTCAAGTTTGATTTTTGGCAGAAAATCGACTGCATACTCGGCACCACGGTATAGTTCTGTATGTCCTTTTTGACGCCCGAAACCTTTCACTTCAGTAACAGTCATGCCTCGAACATCAAGTGTTGCAAGAGCATCTCGAACATCATCCAACCTGAAAGGTTTGATAACTGCTGTAACTAGTTTCATATTTTTATCCTATTTTTTGGTTGTGAGTGAGGGGATCATTTTAGTCATGCCCAAAAAACGTTCCTGACGCGATTAAGCTACCATATTTTTAGCTTATCGATTACCCATTATCATGTAATATGATACTCTTTAATTATACTGGTTTAAACAGTATCGAGTTTATCGAATTTCGCTTTCTTGCTCATCTTCGGCGAGAAGTTAATTTTGATAGAATGAGATGATTGACTCTTAAACAAATTAGTGTTCGAATTTCTTTATACAGAGAGGTAATGATGTCACTTAATAAGATTGCTGCTGCTATCGCGGATATTTTGCCGGGAGATTTGTCTGACGAGGTACGGAAGAGCATTAATATTGGGGTCCAGTCAGTGCTAGAAAAAATGGATTTGGTTACACGTGAAGAATTCGAAGTTCAAGAAAAAGTCTTGGCTCGAACCCGACAAAAACTCGAAGTATTAGAGGAACGAATGCGTGAAATCGAAAAAATGGGGTTGACTGAATCTGAGTGATATACAAGGGTACGATTGTACATATCGGTATCCAACGGTATGGAAGAAACAAATAATTTACTCCAATTGGAGCTATAGAAGAAGCATATGCGACCTTACTACGATATTCACGTTTTTTGTTGTGTTAATGAACGCCTAGCAGATCATCCACGCGGTTCTTGTGGTGCTCGCGGCTCCATTTCACTGCAAGCCTACATGAAAGCGAGGGCAAAACAAATGAATCTTGAGGCAAGAATCCGTATTAACCGAAGTGGTTGTCTCGATCGTTGTGAACTGGGCCCAGCGATGGTGATCTACCCTGAAGGAGTTTGGTATAGCTATTCTACGCAGACCGATGTTGACGAGATCCTTGATAGCCACATAGCGAAAGGAGAGCGCGTTTTTCGTTTACTGTTGAAACCTGAGCAGGAAATTCCCCAGAAATCATAGAATTAAAGAGAATCAACTTGATTCGTAATGATGTTTTGGACGAACCACATGGAAAAATTATCGAATAAACGAGTCATAATATCTGGAGCTAGTCGTGGTATTGGCCTGGCTATTGCAAAAAGATTAGGAGCTGAAGGTGCGAGTGTCGCTATTTTAGCTAAGACTGATACTCCAGATCCAAGGTTGCCAGGAACCGTTCATACTGCAGCAAAGGAAATTGAGGCGGCAGGTGGACACGCACTTCCGATCGTCACGGATATTCGAAGCGAGGATCAAGTAAAGATCGCGGTGGCGCAAGCGGCAGAAGTTTTTGGTGGCATAGATTGTTGCATTAATAATGCGAGCGCCATCTCACTTACACCTACGGTCAAAACTCAAATGAGACGGTTCGATCTTATGTTCGATGTAAATGTTCGCGGAACTTTTTTAGTAACTAAGGAGTGCATTCCACACCTTAGAAAAGGTGTCAATCCTCATGTTTTAAACATCTCACCACCATTAGATCTAGATCCAAAGTGGTTTGCGCCGAATGTAGCGTATACGATGTCTAAATTTGGGATGAGCCTATGTGTACTAGGGATGTCAATGGAATTGAAGAAGTTGGGTATAGCGGTTAATGCTTTATGGCCACATTCAGTTATTGCTACTGCAGCAATCTCAAATGTCGTTGGGGGCAAGTCTGTCTTGGGACACTGTAGAACTCCAGAAATTATGGCGGATGCAGCGGCTCTGATTTTATCCAAGGATGCTAAAGATTTTTCAGGGAATTTTTGTATTGATGACGTCTTGCTATCGGATGAAGGTGTTGTAGATTTTAGTAATTACCGTGTGGATTCCAGTAAGAGCCTATGGAGTGATTTTTTTGTTCCCTCTGAAATACCACAGGTAGAGAATCTAGTATTTGTAAACGACCCTGCCGAAAGCGAGAAGTCGAAATAACTATATTCGGCATTTTCTATCTAATAGATCGCTACTTTGCTCTAATTGAATAGCACTAAAAGGCGTCATCGGGGAGATTTATAATTTCTTCTGAGCCTGACATAATAGCCGCAAATAGAGAACCTGTCTGTGGGAGGATTCGGTTAAAGAAAAACTTTGCTGATGTAATTTTATTCGTATAGAAGGTTTTTTCATTCCCTTTTTGTTTCGGAATTGATTCTTCAGCCATCTTGGCCCACAGATAACCAAGCGCGACGAGACCAAATAATCGTAGATATTCACTGGCTACTGCAGCGCTTTCATTTGGGTCAGAAAGCGCGGTTTGAGCTATATGTCCTGTGGCAATTTGTAACCGACTAAAGGCCTTTCCTAGTGGTACGACAAATTGCTCGAGCTCTTTATTTGAGCTTTGGATCTCGAGCCACTCCGCTAATGGATGAAAAAAGCTTCGCAGGTACCTGCCATTATGAGCAGGAATTTTTCGACCAATCAGGTCAAGCGCTTGGATCCCGTTGGTTCCTTCATAGATTTGGGTAATTCGAGCATCCCTCACGAATTGTTCAACGCCGGTGCTACGAATGTATCCATGCCCTCCATGAATTTGCAGACTCATGTTTGCAACGTCATAACCGAAATCTGTTAAAAAGGCTTTAACTATAGGCGTCATTAGCTGAACAAAGTCATCCGCTTCTTGCCGAGCGATTTCGGTAGGCGCATGATCTCTTAAATCTACGTTTCTTGAAACCCAGAAAGTCAAAGCGCGAGCGCCTTCCGTGAAAGATTTCATTATTAAGAGTGTTCGTCTTATGTCCGCGTGAACTACAATCGGATCTGCTGGTTTGTCAGGGTAGACTGATCCACCTATTGCTCTTCCTTGAAGGCGTTCTTTTGCATAGCTACTCGCTGCTTGATAGGCAATCTCAGCAATACCAAGACCTTGCATACCAACCCCCAGGCGTGCATCATTCATCATTGTGAACATTGCTTGCATCCCTTTATTTGGTTCCCCTACAAGCCATCCAACTGCATCTTGAAAATTCATTACGCACGTCGCTGATGCTTTAATTCCCATTTTGTCTTCGATTGAGCCACACAACACTGAGTTCCTTGTTTTAGGCATATCATTTGGATCTAGTAAAAATTTCGGCACCAAAAAGAGACTGATGCCTTTGATTCCCGAAGGTGAGTCTAGTATTCGTGCCAGAACCAGATGTACTATATTTTCGGAGAGATCATGTTCACCCGCAGTAATGAAGATTTTGGTACCCGTCAATCGATACGATTTGTCCTCTGATGGTACTGCTCGCGTTCTTATCATGCCAAGGTCTGTGCCACAATGAGCTTCTGTTAAGCACATTGTTCCGCACCACTCGCCACTCACTAGTTTCGGAAGATATTGTTTTTTTTGTTCATTACTGCCAAATAGATGAAGGGCTCGATAAACACCATGAGTCAAGCCCGGATACGTTGAAAACGCTAAATTAGCTGAGCACATCATTTCTTCAACTGCATTATTCACAGAACTTGGTAACCCTTGACCTCCAAATAGTGGGGCGCAACTTAGCCCAGCCCAACCACCCTCAACATAGGATTTATAGGCAGACTGAAATCCTGTAGGGGTCATTACATTACCATCATTGAAATCGCAGCCTTCTTCGTCTCCTGACTGATTAATTGGAAATAGTTTGTTCTCACAAAGTTTAGCCCCTTCCTCCCAAATTGAATCAACGAGATCTTCTGAAGTGTTTGTGTATTTCTCCATCGATGAAATATCTAGCGGACTAAACAATTCATGATAGATAAATTGAAAATCTCTAAGTGGCGCTTTGTATGTGAACATTATTAGTTACTCAGTTAGTTTCGGAGTGGTTTGCCTTTTTCGAGCATATGTTCCATCCGAGCTAAAGTTGATTTGGTTTTCAATAGCTCAAGGATAGATTTTCTTTCCAAGCTTAGCATTTGATCTTCACTTAATGTTTGAGTGATGTCGACATCATCACCCGTCAGAATTTTTGCAAGTGAATCAGCGACAACCATGTCATGCGCTGTCGCCTTACCCATCTTACATAAATCTGAAACTGCCATATTTAATGCTAGTTTGCCACTTTTCCCCGGAAGCACAAATTCAGGTTTTTCCGGCGGAGAATAATCGCTAACAAGGGACAGTGCCAAGTCTTTTGCATCACCTAGTAGTCGATCACGATTCATGGTAATTCCATCACCAGAGCGGAGAAAAAGATGATGTTTTGCTTCTTCTGCAGATCGGGCAACGGTAGCAGTTCCAATGATTTCGAAGACTTTTATCACAGCGGACATTGGACCTTTTGGATGTTTGGGCAATTGTTGCCAACGGTGCAGCATTTCTTTGCATCCTCCCCATGCGGGTATAAGCCCAACACCAACCTCGACTAGTCCAATATAGCTTTCCGCATGAGCTTGAACTGCGTCGCTGTGAAGCAATAATTCGCAGGCGCCACCGAGCACCATCCCTGATGGTGCCGATACCACGGGAAATGGAGCGTACTTTAATGCCTTATATACTTTTTGTCCTTCGACCACAATCTTAGTGATTTCAGGCCATGCTGCGATGTTTGCGGCAAACAATGCAAGCCCAAGATTAACGCCGACGGAGAAATTGTCGTTATCATTATGAATGACTAGAGCTTGGAAGTCGCTCGAAGGAATCTTTTTAATAGCTTTTTCGATAGTCTTAAAAACTCCAGAATCAAGACTGTTCATCTTGGTATGGAATTCGAGGCACATCACATTATCTCCAATATCCCATAAACTTGCGGAATTATTGCCATCGATTTTTTTCTTTTTTCTTTTTAGGTCGCTGAGTAATATGACGCCCGTAGGTCGCTTGATGTTTTGATAAGAATTTTCACAGTTGTAATATTGCAGTTTACCTCCATTGTTAATCTTGTAAAAACTTTGGCCCTTTAAGTTGGAAATAAATTGTGGAATTGCCATGTTACTTTTTTCTAAACGATTCGCAAACCACGCAGACCCTAACTGGTCCATCATTTCAAACGGTCCCCACTTCCATGCGTAACCATTTCTCATTGCCTGATCAATCGAATGAATATTATCGGTTATTTCAGGGACTAAGGAGGCGGCATAACTCAGCGTATGTGACATAACTTTCCACGCATATTGCCCACCAGGATCTGGATGACTTAAGAGAGCTTCTAAATCAATTTTTCGCGACATAATAGATTCAAGTTGCGGCTTAATTAAGTCACGGTACGTCAGATTACTGAGATCTAGTGCTTGTTTAATTTTGACACCATCTTTTTCTATAAGTCGATAGAAACCCCCACTTCCTTTTCGTCCTATATATCCTTCAGAAATCATTTTATCGAGTAATTCGGAAGGTTGATAGATGTCTCGGTAGAGATCATCTTGAGGTAGTAAAGTCAGCATGGATTTTTGTACATGAGGTTGAAGATCGATACCTACTAAATCTAGTAATCCAAAAACTCCGGTTTTCGGGATTCCCATAGGTTTACCGATTATCGCATCTGCTTCCTCAACATTAATTCCCATCTCTAGCGCGAACCGTACTGCAGCTTCGATCCAAAAAATTCCTATACGATTTGCTATGAAACCTGGCGTATCATTACAATCAACTACGACCTTACCTAATGTTTTGTCAGCAAAGAGTCGTAGCGCATCTGCAACGTGTTGGTTGGTTTCAGGGCCAACAACTAGTTCTAGCAGACGCATGTAGCGCGGCGGATTAAAGAAATGTGAAATCATAAAGTCTTGACAAAACGATTGTGGAAGGCCATTAGTCAGTTGTGACAAGGGTATCGTTGATGTATTAGATGTAACAATGGATCCAATTTTCCTAATTGCTTCAATTTCAGCATAAATTTCCTGTTTTATTTTGATATCCTCAATTACTGCCTCAATGATAAGATCACTATCTCCAACGGATGCTAAATTATCTTCAATATTGCCAGCCACTATTCGTTTAGAAAATCGTGGATCCATAAGAGGGGCTGGGTTTGTCGAGAGGATTTTTTTAAGAGCGTTCTCAGCGACTACATTTCTATTACTAGCACCTTTAGGTACAACATCAAGCAGAGATACCGATACACCGGCATTGGCTACCTGAGCGGCTATTCCAGTGCCCATAACGCCAGCACCAATTACAGTTACATTACGAATTTCAGGCATGCTTATACCGCCCCCAAAACCGTTGCGATTCCTTGGCCTCCACCGATGCACTGAGTCGATAACGCATATCGACCGCCCGAACGTGAAAGTATTGTGGCTGCTTTGCCCGTGATGCGCGCACCCGTGGCGCCGAGCGGATGCCCGATAGCAATCGCGCCACCATCTAAATTTATTTTGGCAGGATCTAGTTCTAAATCTCTGATTGAGGCAATTGCCTGCGTAGCAAATGCTTCATTAATTTCGACAACGTCAAGCGATTCGGCATTGATTTCTGCGCGGGCCAGAGCTTTACGGCTTGCAAAAATTGGGCCTAAGCCCATGGTAGCTGGTTGGCATCCAGAAACTGCTGTGCTTACGATCCTAGCAAGTGGGTCTAGTTTGTGTTGATTGCAATAGTCTTCCGAACAAACCAGGACGGCAGCGGCACCGTCGGTCAGAGGTGATGAAGTTCCAGCTGTTACCGTTCCTTGCTCATCAAATGCAAGTTTCAAGCCGGCTAAACCTTCTCGTGTGGTCTCAGGGCGCAGACAGCCATCACGATCGATGATAGCTTCCTCCGTTTTGATAGGCACAATTTCTTCGCGTAGACGGCCGGAGGACTCTGCTTCTGTAGCTTTTTCTTGGCTCAAGATAGCGAATTCTTCTTGTTCTTGACGACTTATATTGTATTTTCGAGCGACATTCTCAGCCGTTTCACCCATCGACATGTAAGCGCTTGGCATGTGGTCTGGCATTGCAGGATTTGGCATTGGATTAAACCCAGTCATTGGTACTCGACTCATGGATTCAACGCCCGCGCAGACAAATACCTCACCGGCATTCATTTGTATAGCACCTGCTGCAATATGGATTGATTGCATAGATGATCCACAAAATCGGTTAATTGTTGTACCGGCTACCGTTATTGGTAATCCCGAAAGAAATACAACCAAACGCGCCATATTAAAACCCTGTTCGGCTTCGGGAAAAGCACAACCAAGAATAAGATCCTCAATATGCTCCGGATTAACTTGGGTTCGCCGCACTAGCTCCTTAACTGTTTTAGCGGCTAGGTCATCAGGACGAACTTTAACGAGTTTACCTTTGTGCGCGGGTTGAAAGGGCGTTCGGGCATACCCAGCGATTACCACATTTCTCATATTTGATTTCTCCTATAGATATTTTCAGGTGGGCAGAGGATTTGTTTAGTATAATTTTTCACCCTAACTTGAATATGATTTAATAGTCATTTTTATTTATTTTTAGTTTGTTCTTCAGCTTTGAGTTCTTTTTTTGATAATTTTCCAATCATGGTTTTTGGCAATTCCATCCGGAATTCAATTTGAGATGGAATTTCAATCTTGGAAAGTTTATCGGACAGAAACTTAATTAGTTGTTCTTCGGTTAGATTTGTATCATCTTTTAGTTTAACGAATGCTTTGGGAGTTTCACCTTGATGGTCGTCATCAATCCCAATCACTGTTACCTCCGATACGTTCGGGTGTTCGTAGATTGCTTCCTCGATAATACGGGGATAAACATTGACGCCCGAGCATATGATTAAGTCCTTGATTCGATCTACTAAAAAGAAGTGACCATCTTCATCCATGTAGCCAGAATCCCCCGTTCTTAACCAGCCATCTACCAGTACCTCCTTTGTCTCTTCAGTGCGCTTCCAATAACCTACCATAACTTGAGGTCCTTTAATCCAGACTTCTCCGGTTTCATTAGTTGGCAGCATTTGATCTGGATTGTCTATATCCCGGATAGATAATTTAGTGCTAGGCACTGGTAGGCCGATAGATCCATCTTTGTTGATTCCTTGGAGTGGATTACACGTAGCTACAGGTGACGATTCACTGAGGCCATATCCTTCTACTAGATTACAGCCAGTTAGTTTCTCAAAGTCATTTTTCACCTCAAGAGGCAGTGGCGCTCCACCAGATATGCAATACCGGATGGTTGATAAGTTATATCTTGAAAGATCATCTGAATTGTTTATACCTGCGTAAATAGTGGGTACAGCTGGAAATAGTGTAGGTGCTTTCTTATGAATTGTTTTTAGAGCTTGCTTTAGTTCATATCGTGGCAACAATATCATTTGTGCTGACGCAGCCACCGCGAAATTCATGACGGTGGTCATTGCAAAAACATGGAACAATGGAAGCACTCCGAGTATGCTTTCTGTACCTGGGGTAAGATTCGGAAACCATAACTTCATCTGTGATATGTTGGATGAGAGGTTGCTATGTGTAAGCATGGCACCTTTCGGTTGACCAGTTGTACCACCGGTGTACTGGAGTACAGCAATATCGCGATCAATATCAATGATTTCGGGATTAGATTTTCCATCATTGTCCATTATTTGATTGTAAAGAAAGACGTTTTTTTCATTTATAGATGCCATATCTTTTTTCTTCAGATACCTAAATAGCAACCCCTTTAAGGGTGGAAGGATCCCTGAAAAAGGACAGACGATTATTTTTTTTAGAGAGTTTGTTGTCGACAACATGGTAGAAATTTTTGGATAAATGAGTGCAAGATCGATTGTGACCATGATTTCAGTTTCACTATCTTCTATTTGGAAAGCAATTTCCTTCTCGACATAAAGAGGGTTAAAATTTACTACTGTTGCGCCAACTTTCAATGAAGCGAAATAAAATATCACTGAATAGGGTGTATTTGGTAAGCATAGACCAACGCGTGTTCCTTTTTTTACACCAAGCTCTTGTAATCCGACGGCCGCTTGATTGATTAATTGCCCAAGCGAAGAATAGGTAGTTTTTTGACCAAGAAAATCAATGGCCAAACAATCTCCATGTTTGTTGACAGCATTTTCGATGTAAGAATAAAGGGAACACTTATCGAGAGGGGCATCCCATTCCACGCCTGTTGGATAGTTTTCTTTCCAAGGACTGTATATTTCTTCTGTCATCGTTTTTTCCTCCCAGTAATTTTGATTTATTTTTATTGGCTAATTAACGATTAGCGATCACCTTATTAAATTCGTCTTTGAGTACTATACCGCCAGAGGATATCCATTGCTGAACTAGTTTACTGTCACGACTAAATCACTTTTAATGTTCGATTTGTTTGTAAACATCGCAGTTTTTCGATTCTTCTAATATTATTTTAGAATGATTAGCTGTGCTATTTAAATCTTGACTTATTTGTCAGTTCACCCAGGGTGCATCAGAAGAATCTGGATATCTGCTACGTTGGTTCCACTAGATCCAGTAATGATCAAATCACCGGATTCGGACAGTGCCTGATATGAGTTGTTGTCCTCTAAAAACCGAGCTGCATCATGACCCGACATTTTAATTCTGTCACTAGTCTTAGAATCAACGAGTCCGCCAGCTGCATTGGTTGGTCCATCGATACCATCGGTACTACCACTTAAAAATACCCAATGGTTTGGATTCACTTTTGAGTTTGCTTCAATAGCTAAGGCCAAGGCCATTTCTTGATTTCTTCCACCAGAACCCGATCCTCTTACAGTAACCGTGGTTTCACCACCCGAGATATAAGCTGTTGGTTTCTCAACGCGCTTTGCTATCTTCGATATGAATTCTGTAGCGGCATTTCTAGATTCACCAACTAACATTTTATTAACAATTATAGTTTTATAGCCTTTAGCTTTACTGCATTTTGAGACAGCATTTAGACTAGTCAAATTGCTCGCAATTATTGAGTTAAATGTATTTTTTAACATTGGATCATCAGGGAAAAGAGTTTCCGGAGTTAATCCATAGCATCCATTACTAAGGTGATCTTGAATTGAGGTAGGCGTTTTTTCCCAGATGTTAAGACTTTGAAGAATAGAAACTGCTTCATTAAAAGTAGTGGGGTCTCCTGTGGCAAGGCCGCTTGCAATTGTGCTTATATCATTATCGATAACGTCTGAAATTATCAGCGTTTGCAAAGTTGATGGACTTGTGAATCTTACTAATCCACCACCTTTGATATTTGAAATATGTTTTCTTACAGTATTAGTTTCGTAAATGTTTGCCCCACTGAAAAGAAGCAGCTGAGTTAGCTCTTGTTTATCTCGCAGAGAGATCGAAGCCGCTGGCATAGGCAGGAGAGCGGATGCACCGCCACTTATTAATGCGAGGATAAGATCATCCGTGCCCGCATTTTGAGCAGTTTTTTTAATTTTTTCAGCTGCTATCAGACCATCCTCATTTGGTATAGGATGACCTGCTCCCAAAACTTCTATTTTGGGATGGTCTACAACATTTTGATAATTTGTTACAGCGATAGGCATTGTTTTTAATCGAGTGTTATCAATACATTCGATTGCACCTTCAATCATGGGGATAGCAGCCTTCCCAAAAGAAATTATTTGGATAGGGCATTTCGAGATATTCAAAGCATGATGCACCGATTCATTCAGAGTATATTTTGTCTTCGACATCAAACTTCTAATTACTGCTGCTTTTGGATCAGCTGCGTTTACTCCTTCGGAAAACATTTCTATAGCATGCTTACGCAAAGTTAGGACGCTAGTATCGTTTTGCATAATAGAGATAGGAGAGCTGCACACTTTATATTAGTTAAAATTATAATATTGTTCTATATTCATAGTCGTAAAGAATGACTCACAGCCTTATCTCCTGTCAAATCTATAGATGAGCCTTTTCAAGAACATTTTAAATTCTTTCAACAAGGAGGGATAGCACTGATGCAAATAGAAAAATATATTATATGTGTTTGAAAAATTGTCTTGTATGTCTGTCTGTAGTAATTATAGAAATACGCTGTTCCAATTGGTAAAACCTAACGTCAATAGATTAATGGAGCATATGAGAATGGTGACAGAATTTGATAATGAAGTCGATCACCGTGGTTTAAGTTCTTTAAAGTGGGAGTTTTTTATCCAAGACGGTGAACCAAAGCTATGGCCTCATTCTGACCTTAGCAATGGTAATGAAAAGATATTATCTATGTGGGTGGCTGACATGGATTTTCGAGTGGCTGAACCGATAATTTCAGCGTTAGAGAAAAGAATCCAAAGAGGAGTTTTAGGTTATGCTGCTAAAACGCCCGACTATTTAGCAGCGGTTGTAAATTGGATGGAGCAGCGTCATCAATGGATAATTGATGAGGAGTGGATTCTGCCTACAGTAGGAATTGTTCCAGCTTTGCATATGATCGTCCGCCAGTTTACGAACCCTGGCGATAGCGTTCTTATTCAGCGTCCGGTCTACCACCCATTCTCTTATGCTATTGATAACAATGGGCGCCAGCTTATTTCAAATTCACTTCTTTTGCACGAAGATAGATATGAAATGAACTTTAATGATTTAGAAGAAAAAATCAAGCAATCAGGCGCCAAACTCGCGATTCTTTGCAATCCCCACAATCCAATTGGTCGGGTTTGGTCTAAGGATGAACTGACTGAGTTTGCTGAAATATGTTATCGAAACCAAACTTTAGTTGTTTCTGACGAAATTCATGGTGATCTGATCTTGCCAGGCCAAAATTTTACTCCTTATGCTACTTTAGACGCCAAATATCGGGCAAATAGCATTATATGCACTGCTGCTAGCAAGACGTTCAATTTAGCTGGACTTAAAACTTCGAATCTAGTGATTGAGGACCCTCATATCAGAACGCAGATGAGGAGAGAGATAAAAGCTACTGGCTTATGGGGGCTTAACCCTTTAGGATTAACTGCCACACAGGCTGCATATGAGTCGGGCCAGGCTTGGTTGAATGACGTAATAAAATACGTTGCAGCCAATCATTATTTCGCTACAAATTTTCTAGAAAATAATATTCCAAAATTTCGTATAATTCCAGCAGAAGCAACTTATCTCGCATGGATAGACTGCCGAGAGTTGGCCTTAGACGATACTTCGTTAAATTTGTTTCTATTAGAAAAGGCAAAAGTACATCTAGAGAGTGGAGTGATTTTTGGTCCAGAAGGTTCTGGTTTTGTAAGGATGAATTTGGCTTGTCCGCGAGCTATCTTGGCCCAAGCCTTGGACAGAATTCGTATGTTAATTGATGATCTGCCGGTATGAGCTCGGTTGTTTTAAGATAATAATCATGAAAAAAAAAGGGGGGGGGATGTCAGCTGTTGAACTTCTGTTTGTATCTAAAGAGCAGATTGAGAGTCTTGAGTTACAACCAGAAGAGATCTTAGAGACTGTAGAGCAGGGGGTCATTGCTCATGGTAAAGGTGAGGTAGTGATGCCTCCGAAGACCCATTTACCGATCGATTACCCTAATTCTCTTTTTAATATTTTGAAGGGATACGTGAAGCCAATTAATGTGTCAGGGGTAAAAGTTTTAGGTGACTTTCACGATAACTATAAGCACCAATTGCCGTCAGAGTTAGCTTTAACGATATTACATCGCACTGAGACAGGCGCTCCGTTTGCCATTATTGATGCAACTATGACAACTTGGATGAGAACTGGAGCCATAACTGCATTAGGAGCAAAGATTTTAGCTCGGAAAGATTCTAAGGTGCTAGGGCATATCGGTGCGCGAGGTACTTCCTGGTATAACGTTCGATTCTTAAACAAAATCTTTGATTTTGAGGAAATAAGAGTTACTTCGCGTCGTCCCGAGTCGAGCGAACGTTTTGCGGACATTCTATCCAAAGAGTTAAAAAAGAAGATAACGGTCACCCAGACAACGCGAGATTGTGTTCGGGATGCTGACATTATCATTGATGCATCTAGATTAACCCATCATCAGATTTTGGTTGAAGATCGGTGGGTAAAGCCAGGATGTCTCATACAAGCGTATGGAGCAATACTTTCGATTGCTCCTAGCCTCCCTTTTTCAGTTGATAAATTGGTGGTTGATGATTGGTTGCAGTGTAAAGGCTCTGAATTCGGTCAGTTAGCTAGTTTGATTAAGGATGGGAAACTTCGAGATGAACATGTCTTTGGGGAGCATGGCGAGATAGCTGCCGGCTTAAAGCCAGGGCGGGAAAGCGACGTTGAGAGAATTCTTTTTTGGCATAAAGGGTACGCTATTTCAGATATTATGATGGCAGATTTAGTTTACCGAAAGGCTAGAGAAAAAGGTGTAGGCACCCCATTAGTTCAATATGCTAATCCTCAGGACATCTAGTTTAGTTTCCACTATTCTATTTGGATATTTTTTCAATGAGGAGACGTAGACGAAGAGCAATGTCGGACGATGGAGCCTCTTTTGTAAGCCGCATGCTCAAGAATCCTTATGGCAAGCTGACTATACTCAGTGCAAGTGATATAGATCTACTACATAGGAAGTCACTTGAAATACTATCGCGGACGGGCATCGTGTTTAATCATGAGGAGGCAATTTCCTGTTTTCGAAAAGCCGGTGTAAAAACCCAAGAGAAACGTGTTTATTTGGAAGAGGAGCATATTGATCAAGCTCTTTCACACACACCTTCAATTTATACATTAAAGGCTTCTGACTCAAGAAAAGATGTGCCGATTGGAAAAGATTATGTTGCGGTTATGTCAGCAGGCGGTCCAGCTTTTATTTTTGATTTAAGTCGTAAACGCCGGCCTGGCACCCATGAAGATCTTGTTGATTTGGTTAAGCTAATGCAGATGCAAGATAGAATTAATGTTATAGGTCGTAAAGTTGTCGACGCTACTGATCTATCACCGACTACACGATATCTAGATTGCTGGCGCACATGTTTAACTTTGTCTGATAAACCCATCCAATCAGGTTTTGTGGGAGGTCAAGCCGAGGCAGAAGATGTTTTGCAGATGTTGGCTATTGTATTTGGAGGAGAAGATAAGGTTCAGGGCATCCCTCGAGCTCAAACTAATGTAAATGTAAATTCACCTTTGTTTTACGATGAAGCGATGCTTGAGGCTTTAATTACGTTTTCGAAATGGGGTCAGCCAGTCCAAATATCACCATTTGTGATGGCCGGCATTAGTGGTTCTGCAACGATGGCCGGCTCTTTGGTGCAGCATAATGCGGAGGTATTAGCTGGTATAGTTTTGACACAATTAATTAATCCCGGAACGCCCGTTTTGTATGGATCTGCGACTTCAAATGTCGATTTGAAAACTGGTGCTCCGGCTACAGCTAGTCCCGAATCTGCATCATCAGTAACTGCGTTAGCGCAGTTGGCACGACATTATGGTTTACCCTCCCGAGCAGGTGGCGCGCTTTCTGATTCTCCTATTCCTGACCAGCAGGCAGCATTTGAACGCATGATGTCACTTCTCACCAGTGTTTTTTCTGGAGTAAATTTCATTATGCATGGAGCAGGTGTTATTGAGAGCTATTTAACAGTTAGCCCTGCCCAGTTCATGATGGATGTAGAAATGTTGGAAATGTTGTCGAAATTTCTAGAGCCCATCGAAATTTCAGAGGATACAGTACCACTGGATGTTATTGATGAGGTTGGGCCTGGAGGTATATTTCTTACTACCGCACATACTTTGGAGCGGTTTAGAGATGTTCATTTTTTACCCGAAATAGCTATACGAAGAGGTTTTGAGCAGTGGGAAGCCGATGGTTCGATAGACATACTGACGCGCGCTGAGGATCGCTGTCGTCAGGTGCTCGAAAGTTACGTAGCTCCAGGGTTTTCATCTGATATCATTGGGCAACTTGATAATTTCGTTGAGAAGAGAACATCGAAATTATCTTGAATCTCGTTTGATTTGGTGTATTTAAGACAATCATTTTCTTCCTCTTAGCGCAAGTTGCGCCCAACTTGTTTGATCAATATTGCTTCCACAAAGAATCCCAGCCACACGTTGATGTTTCAATTTGTATTGATTGCTTTCAAGAGCAGCAATTACTGCCACACCGGATGGTTCAAGCGCAAATTTTAACGAGTCATAGACTAATGCCATTGCTTTGCAAAGCTCATCGTCGCTAATCACTATCATCTGATCTATCAATTGTTGACATACTTTGAAGCTTGTTTCGCAGTGCAGGGGAGCGCCCATGCTGTCGGCAATTGTGTTGATTTGAACTTTTTGCAAAGGATAACCAATTTCTAAGCTTCGCGTTAAGCCGCACGCACCGATAGGCTCGACACCGATTACTTTGATGTTGGGTTGCAAGTGTTTTAATGCGGTAGCAACACCGGCGATCAGTCCTCCACCTCCTACGCCAACTAAGATCGCATCAATTTCTCCAAGAGACTCAGCAATTTCTAGCCCAATGGTAGCTGTTCCTTGAAGTGTTTCAATGCCATCAAACGGATGCACAATTAATCTATTCTCTATTTCCGAAATTTCGTCTAGTCGATCAAATGCTGCACTAATATCGTCCATTAAGACTATTTCTGCTCCATATTGTTGGCACTTTTTTATACGGAAGGGATTAGCAGCTTTATGCATAATAATTTTAGCTGAAAGGTTTAGCTTGTAAGCAGTGTAGGCTACTGCAATGGCATGATTTCCAGCGCTAACCGCAGTTAATCCCCGTATGGAAGTCCTATTATTTTTTGTTAGGACGTTATTGAAAGCACCGCGAGCTTTGAAGCTGCCCGTTTTTTGAAGAAACTCCATCTTCAAATGTAATTCCCCATCGCCAAGATGTTTTTCCACCCATTTACTCTGCCATTGGTAGATTGGTGTTTGGCAGATATAACTTTCGATTCTAAGTACTGCTTTTCTAATTTCCTGCAAGGAGAGATTTGGTTGACCGGCAATTTTCATTATAAATACACTATTTTTTTGTTTAAGAACAATAGAGGTTTTTTTAAATCATGAATTAATATGGAAAATTCTCATAATATCCCGTGGATTCGTTAGTCGTATCAAAAAATTAATTTAAATTACGTATACGTGGATCCAATGCATCTCGAAGTCCGTCGCCGATGTAATTCACGCTCAAAACTGTGAGTGCAATGAAAAGCCCAGGCCAAATTACGCGAGAAGGTGTGATCTGTATGAAGTTGGTACCATCATATAGTAGTCGACCCCAAGTAGGGAAATCTGGTGGAAAACCTAGTCCAAGAAAAGATAACGCAGATTCGGTAATGATTGCATTCGCAATGCCGAGGGTTGCAGAAACCATGATCGGACTCAGTATATTTGGAAGGACATGGCGGAATACAATCCTATGTTGGCGTGTTCCAATGCTACGAGCAGCAGTGACGAATTCACGTTCTTTAATGCTCAAGACATCTCCTCGTACAATACGCGCGGTGTGCATCCAACTTGTGATTCCAATGACAAAGACAATCAGAAGGAAAATTCCCGTTTCTGGTCCAAATGCAGTGCGAAGTGAATCGCGGAACAGCAAAATTGTTACTAAGAGCAGGGGCAGGATTGGGAGAGCAAGGAAAAGATCAGTTAATCTCATTAAGGGTCCGTCAAGAATCTTGATAAAGCCAGCTAGGACTCCAACAAGGGTTCCTAACAATAACGCAATAAATGCTGCCGATAGACCAACAGCAAGGGAAACTCGCCCCCCAGCAAGGATTTGTGCCAACGTATCATGTCCGATATTATCGGTTCCGAGTGGATGGGCCCAAGTTGGGCCCATATTTCTGGCTTTGAAATCAATTGAATTAGGATCAACTCCATGTATAACAGGCCCAAGTAGGACACCGACAGCGATAAATGTAAAAACGAATACCCCAACAAGAGCTCCCTTATGTTTTCGGAAGTGACGCCATGCATCGTTCCATATAGAACGGTGGTGCATTGTGACAGTTTTTTCCGATTTTCTGTTGAATTGCATCTGGGACACTTGTTTATTCAGTCGTATCGAATACGTGGATCTAAAATGCCATAAAGCACATCCGCTACTAGGTTGAAGAACACTATTAGTATTGCAAAAAGAAAGGTCAAAGTTTGGACAGTTGGAATATCAGCGCTTTCAATGGAAATGATTAGTAATTGACCTAAACCGTTTACGCGAAAGATTTGCTCAGTAATGATAGCGCCTCCAAAAATGCTAGGTATCCCAAGGGCTATTAAAGTTACGACGGGGATTAAACTGTTCCTAAGAATATGTATCAAGAGAACTGCCCGTTCAGTTCTTCCTTTAGAACGAGCGGTCCGAACATAATCTAGATTTAGGTTATCAAGAATAGAAGCGCGCATAAACCGACTCAGTTGGGAGGCTTGATAGAATGCCAGAACAGTGACAGGCATAGCCATTTGTTTGACTTGTAACACAAAATTTTCCCAGCTAGTTACCTTTAATGTAGTGTCGTAGATCATTGGAAACCACTTTAGTTGTACACTAAAAACAATTATTGCTATGACTCCCGTAAAAAATGTTGGCACAGAAAAGCCAACCATTGCTACGAAAGTACCGACTTGATCGGTCAGAGAGTATTGTCGGTATGCTTGCAAAATACCAATCGGAATAGCAATCAGAATACCGAAAAAATAAGAAAGCCCTACAACCCAGAGAGTTTGAGGCGTGCGCTCAATTATTAGGTCAATTACTGGACTTCGAGTCGACCATGAAATGATACGTGTTCGATTGTCTGCATCACCGATACTGATGCCCAAGCTATGGTGGAGTAGGTTTAGTGGTTCATTGACAAAGAATTGAATTAACCATTTGTAATATCTGATGTGCATTGGTTCACCCAAGCCCAGAGAAAGGCGAATTTGTTCTCTGACTTCGGGTGGCACAGTCATTGGGAGGTTTCCCGTCGGGTCACCGGGTGCAAGATCAAGTATCGCAAACACCACGAAGCTAATGACCAAGAGTGTGGGTATAGCAGCAAAGAGACGTCGAATGATAAAGTGAATCAAGTCTTTAGACGCCAAATTAAATTATTGTATAGTGGCTTGCGGGAAAATCGCCGCAAGCCACTTAAACAGAGGACCGTACTCTATGTTACTTAATATGCCAGTCTGCGATATTCCAGAGTTCAGAATCCCATTCATTTCCTCTAGGGCCTTCGAGAAGATTTGAGAATGCGGAAACGCCTCCACGATGTATTAGCGGAATCATTACATAGTCTTGCATCAGCATATCATTCATCGACTTAGCTAATTGAATACGCTTATCTAGATTAGCAGTTTTTGACATCTCACCTGAGAGCGCATCGTAATCGGGGTTGCAATAACGAGGCATGTTAACACCTCCCCAATTAGTTGAGCTGCGTACGACCTCTTTGCAGGTCCAACTTGCCATATAGGTTTCCGGGTCAGTTCCACTAAATGTGTTAGTGTACATTTCTATATCCGCATAGAATTTCTGGTACGTATCAGGGCTACTTATATCGCCTCCAAAGAATACAGACGCGCTAATATTGCGTAATTCTGTTTCAACTCCGATAGCTTTCCACATTTCTTTGATGAGAGCCTGTGTACCTTGCCGCACCGAATTAGTGGATGTTTGATAAAGGATCGATAATCGCACGTTGTCTTTGCTGCGGATTCCATCAGAGCCTCGTGCCCAACCTGCCTCATCTAGAATGCGGTTTGCTTCATCTACATTTTGGATTTTGCATTCGTCATTGGCATCTGATGCATATATAGCTGGAGCTGGTAAAACATTACAACTTATCTTGCCAGCAAATCCATACCCAGCATCAACTAGGATTTGTCGATCAATTGCCAAAGACAAGGCACGTCTAACTGCATAGTCTGACAAAAATGGGTGTGCGTTTCGATTATTATTTCCCCCAATGTACTCAGATCTATTATCACCTAATGCTGGATCGGGATTTGTAAAATTTACCATTAAACGTTCGACAGCCGTTCCGAATCCAGCAATGATTGTGCCTTTTCCGGCAACAGCCATCTTATTAAGAATTTCTGGTTCAACTTGTAAATTCCATGCATAGTGCATTTCGCCTGTTTCTAGTACTGCTCTAGCAGCTGATGTTGCATCACCACCACCTTTTATAAGAACATTACCAAATGCGGGTTTTTCTTGGTCACGATAAAGCTCATTGGCTTCCAGTAGGACGACATCATTAGGTTTAAAGTCGACGACTTTGTAAGGCCCAGTTCCAATAGGATTAAAATTCTCCTTAGTACATTCCTGCGCTTTAACACCCATACATCCTTGAAATTGTGCTTTCTGCAAGATCGGAGCGTTGTATCCGACAAATGCGCTATAAGGAAATGGCTTTGGAACTGAAAAGTTGATTTTTATTGTGTAGTTGTCTACTGCCTGCACAGAAACAATGTCGTTAAAATAATTGGATTGAGCACAGCCCGACTCCGGGTGTGTGCAGTACTCATAAGTAAAAACCGCATCATCGGCGGTTAAGGCTGATCCGTCCGACCATTGTATCCCGTTTTTAATCTTCCAAGTTATTGATGTTAGATCATCGCTAATACCGCCGTTCTCGACTGTTGGTATCTCTTCTGCAAGCCAAGGATGCATCCTTCCATCATTGTCATAGCGTGCAAGAGGCTCTAAGACAATAGAAGATGCTTCCAAATCTTTGGTTCCGCCTGACAAGTATGGCATCATTGTTGATGGCGCTTGCCAGTAGAGAAGTTTGAGCTCGCCATCTCTACCTCGTTCATCTGCCCATACTATATTGGAAATTGCGATTATCGCAAAAAGTCCCATACAAAATGAAAATATCCTTTTCATACTTCCCTCTCTTTCTATGTAGATATTGATCAGTAGTCTGTCAAACACAGCTGTTTTCAAAAGTTTTAGTTATTCGACGCACCCGATAGGTCAATGGGTAAGGGTCGTCTAGGCCTACAATAATGATGTCTCGAGCTGCTGTCTACCCCATTCGATTTAGAGCGATAAAGAAAACTAATAACCCTTGTTTTATTAGGCATCAATTCCATGTAAGTTGACCTCAATGGGTATAGAAAGGACTCAGTTTCAGGAAAATGTTTCAGAAGTAATGGGGTTAAGCCACAAGATGACATGCCACCCATTGATTGGCGCTTATTGGTCTTAGCTGAGGCATTGATGTCGCACATTCCTTTTTTGCATGCGGGCATCGCGTTCGAAAGCCACAACCCGTGGGCGGTTTGGAAGGGCTAGGCACGTCGCCAGTGAGAATTATTCGCTCGCGAGCGCTACTGATGTTTCGGTTTGGTACTGGAACGGCGGATAAAAGTGCTTTTGTATAAGGATGTTGTGCCTGACTATATAACTCTTGAGCTGGGCCTAGCTCTACAAGTTTTCCTAGATACATTACGGCTACTATCTTTGAAATATGGCGTATCATGCCAAGGTCATGACTAATAAACATATAGGTTAAGCCCAATTTTTCTTGAAGATCTTCTAGCAGATTGACTACCTGTGCTTGGATAGAGACATCTAGGGCTGCGATGGGCTCATCGCAAATTATGAATTCTGGATTAAGGCTTAATGCTCGAGCGATTCCAATTCGTTGTCGCTGTCCCCCTGAAAATTCGTGCGGGTATCGATTTGTGTATCTGGGGTTTAATCCAACCGCTTCTAGGAGTTGTTCTACCCTCAAATTACGTTCTACAGCACCAACATTAATATGTTCTTTAATTGGTTCAGCAATGATGCTACCTACTGTCATTCTCGGATTTAAGCTATCCTGCGAGTCTTGAAAAATCATTTGCATTTTAGGTCGCAATAATCGTAATTGCGTCGAATTAAGCTCGGTTAGATCAGTATTCTTGAAAACGATCCGCCCTTCCGTTGGCCTGTTGAGATTTAGTATCGTGCGTGCAAGTGTTGTTTTTCCACATCCACTCTCACCAACAAGGCCAAGGTTGCCCTTGAAAGAAATATCAAAGCTGACATCATCAACAGCTTTTATTGTGCCGATCTGTCGTCGAAAAAGTCCTTTGGTTAAAGGAAAATACTGTTTAAGATTCTGAACCTGCAACAACGATTTTTCCACATTATTTTGAGTTAACATGTTTAATCTTATTTTATCATCCGTCTCTAGGTATGCTCTTTTCTATGTTCCACCAACAAGCCACCTCATGGCCGTCAGACACTGTTTTTAACGAAGGATTACTTATCCTGCAGCGGTCGAAAGCATATTCACAGCGAGAAGCGAACGGGCATGAATTTTCTTTATGAAGTAGAACTGGAGGTTGACCTTCTATTGACTTCAAGCGTTGTGGTCGTTTTCCTTCAATGTTAGGAAGAGTCTCAAGCAATGCTTTAGTGTATGGGTGTTTTGGGTTGCTATATAGTTTTGCTACATCAGTACGTTCAACTATATAGCCACTATACATAACCATTACACGGTCAGCCAAATTTGAAACGACACCCAGGTCATGTGTTACCCATATTATTGCCATTCCCAAGTCTTTTCTGAGGTTCTGAATAAGATCTAGAATTTGCGCTTGTATCGTCACATCTAGTGCAGTTGTAGGTTCGTCTGCAATTAAAAGTTTTGGATCACAAGATAAGGCAATCGCGATCATTACTCTTTGTCGCATTCCGCCGGAGAGTTGATGAGGGTAATCCTTCATCTTCTTATTTGGTGTTGGAATGCCGACTAGATCTAGAAGTTCAGTGGCACGTTTCACAGCTATCGATTTAGACAATTGTTTGTGTTTTCTTAATGCCTCTGTTAGCTGGTAACCGATTGTCATTACTGGATTCAGTGATGTCATCGGATCTTGGAATATAAAGCCAATACCGCTACCTCTAATTTTTTGTAGATGGTTTGCGTTAGCTTTGATGAGGTCATTGCCATCAAAGATAGCTGATCCATTGATGATCTCTGCAGGAGGCATCGGCAGTAGTTTCACTAAAGTCATCATGGTCACGGTTTTCCCACAACCACTTTCGCCAACAACGCCTAGGAGTTCGCCTTCTCGAATATCGAAGCTGACACCATTTACCGCATGTATTGTCCCTTCCGATGTCTTAAAGCGTGTGACCAGGTTATTTACTTGTAGGACAAAATTTGAGGTTAAATTTTTTGACATAAAACGTTAATAATCGATTATTTACGACCTTGATAAAGATTTCAAACTGATTTTAGTGGCCAATGTTAGTGCTTTTTTGTTATAACAGTTGCTAACTGCTTAATGGTTCTGATTATTTCAGATGTGTCACCCAACCATTCTATTAATAGTATTTTATAAGGTGTAGCATGAAAAATTACAACAAAAAAGCACTGAATGACATAACCCGCGGCTTTATGTGGCGTTGTATTGGCCCTCCGCGTGGGGGTCGAGTTGTGGCGGTGGCTGGTGATCCTATGGATCAAATGACTTTCTACTTTGGCGCATGTGCCGGTGGTGTTTGGAAGACGGCTGATGGCGGAACATACTGGGAATGCATCTCCGACGGTTATCTAAATAGTGCAACGATTGGCGCGTTGGCTGTCTCCGAAAGTGATCGCAACGTCATTTATGCTGGGACTGGTGAGACCACAATCCGCGTGGATGTATCGTTCGGAGATGGCTTATATAGATCAATAGACGGAGGTCAAACTTGGTGTCATCTAGGTCTCGAGAATACTCGACATATTGGTGAGATTTGCATTCACCCCCAAAATCCGGAAATTGTTTATGTAGCAGCTTTGGGACATGCGTTTGGAGAGAATCCGGAGCGAGGCGTATATCGCTCAGTGGATGGAGGTCAGAATTGGGATTTAGTTTTATATCAAAACTCGCAAGCTGGTGCTGTTGATTTATCATTGGACCCAAATAATCCACGAATTATTTTCGCGTCTATTTGGGAAGCTCGCCGGAATTTTTGGAACTTGTCTAGTGGTGGTCCTGGTAGTGGGCTATTCCGTTCAAAAGATGGTGGTGATTCTTGGGAACAAGTTAGCACAAACTCGGGTTTTGCAACGGGCACAAAGGGGAAGATAGGTGTTAGTATTTGCCCGGCCCAACCTGGTCGGGTTTGGGCATTGGTCGAAGCTGAGTCGGCAGGACTGTATCGAACCGAAGATTATGGCGAGACTTGGACATGCGTGTCTGAGAATAGAGATTTACTGCATAGGCCTTGGTATTACACTCATGTCTTTGCTGATCCCTGTCACAAAGATACCGTATATGTAACGAACTTGCAGATGTGGAAATCAACTGATGGGGGCGCGAACTTCGAAGAGCTCACTACTCCACATGGTGACAATCATGATTTATGGATTGATCCAAGTGATAATCGACGGATGATACAGGGAAATGATGGGGGTGCTACAGTAAGTTTCAACGGAGGGAAAACTTGGTCAACAATTTATAATCAAAAAACAGCACAACTTTACCGGTTGGATGTCGATGATCAGTTTCCGTATAGGGTCTATGGTACACAGCAAGACAATACTACTATTAGCGTTCCATCTGCTACCGAATGGGGCGTGATTACAATGAATGATTGCAGTTTTCCTGGTACCGGGGAAAGCGGATATGTTGCAGTTCATCCTGATAATCCTAATATTGTATATAGTGGGGCAGTAGGTTCTTCCCCGGGTGGTAACGGTGCCCTCCAACGGTATAACCATCAAACAAAGCAAATTGGCTTGATTAATGTTTGGCCAGAAGAATCTACCGGTTTAGCACCTAAGGATTTGAGGTACAGATTTGCATGGACTTTCCCGATTGCTTTTTCGCCCCATGACAGTAAAACCATTTTTGCGGGAGGTAATCATCTTTTCCGTAGTCACAATGAGGGACAGAGTTGGGAAACTGTAAGTCCTGACCTTAGCCGGAATGATTCAAATAAACTTGGATTATCTGGCGGACCACTCACGATAGATAGCGCTGGAGCAGAGCAGTACGCAACTTTGTCAGTTTTTGTCGAATCACACCATCGGTCTGGTGAATACTGGGTGGGTACTGATGATGGCTTGGTGCATTTCAGTTCAGATTCAGGACTTCATTGGGATAATCTAACTTCTTTAGTGGGTATACCAGACTGGTCATATATTAGTTCTATTGAGATTTCTAATCATAGTGCCGATACAATCTATATTTCCGCCACACGCTACAAGTTGGACGATTATCAGCCCTACCTTTATCGAACTAAAGATGGTGGAAAAACATGGCAATCAATTGTTGGGGATTTTCCAGAAGGAGAAATTACTCGAGTTATACGAGCTGATATTGCCTGCAAGGATCTACTATTTGTCGGTACTGAGACTGGTATTTTCTTTTCATGTGACGATGGAAGTCATTGGTTTCGAATGCAAGGTGGTTTGCCAGTAGTCCCGGTCTACGACCTTAAAATTAAAAATTCTGATCTCATAGTAGCAACACATGGGCGATCCTTTTGGATACTGGATGATATTACGCCTCTTCGAGAATTTTTGATGACACCCTTAGAAGAAAAGCATGGCATTCAGCTATTTCGTCCTCGCGATACGTACCGACTTAAATTGCAATGGTCGGCCGGGATATTTGATGGCGAAGGCAAAGATTATAGCCCAGCATTTGGCATTGCTGGCACGACTTATAGGCAGCAAAATTCTGATGGTACTATCGTCCGAAGACATCTTGATGTAGGCGAAAATCCTCCCAGTGGAGTAATTCTCTACTATTGGCTCACTCCAAAATTGGAAGCTCCTTTAACGTTGTCCTTATATGATGAATCAGGCATTTTAGTTGCAGATTTTAGTGATATTAGTGAAAAGAAGGCTGAAAAATACTTACCGAAGAATCCTGGCTTAAACCGCTTTATTTGGGATTTCAGCTATCCAGCACCTATATCTTTTGATCCAGCTTTGATTGAGCGTGATTATCGGCCGCTAGCGAAAGAGAGCAAAGACAGAGGCCCAATGGCGCCACCAGGGAAGTATCGTGTTGAACTATCGATAGCAGGTAACCTTGTTGCGTCAAAAACTTTTTGTTTATTGAAGGATCCACGCGTAGCCACTCCGCAAGTCGATTTTGAAAAGCAATTTGAATTACTTCATCGCCTAAACGAGGCACGATCCACCTTACGTACTCTGGTAAACCGGATTAGGTTTATTCGACGTCAGCTTCGTGACCTTCTGTCTAAATTGCCTCAATCTAACCATGAAGTTATTGTTTCAACTGTATTTGACATCGATCAAAGACTAGTGGAGATCGAAAATATACTAGTTGATGCAAATCGTGAAAGTCCTCGCGATGTGCTTCGTCACCCAGCTGGTCTTGATGATACCTTGGGAGAGTTGATATCGGCTGTTTCGATGGCAGATATAGCGCCACCGATCCAAACAGTAAAAGTGTCTGAAGAAATAATTAATAAAGTTAATACAGAGTTAAGTGAGGTCAACAAACTAATAGTAGGATCAATTTCTATATTGAACAAGAGGGCGGACGAAGCTAGAGTACCGGCGATTGTTGCATAAATTGAGTACGCCGTTAGATTTTTGGCGGCTTGCATGCGCTGATTTGATTGTTCGCACGTCCTATCAAGTTGGTAAAACACCTTTGATGCCGTTATTCGCAGCTTCCTTAGGTGGAAGCGAATTACTAGTAGCGGCAATAGTATCGGTATCAACTATAACAGGTGCAGCACTAAAGCCAATTTTCGGATGGTTATCTGATTACTGGGGTCGCCGATTTTGGCTTTTTTTGGGGATCATCATATTTTCCATAACTCCTTTCCTTTACCAATTAATTGAAAGTCCAGAACAACTTTTTGTATTAAGACTATTCCATGGGTTGGCTACAGCAATATTCGGGCCAGTCACACTAGCTGTAGTCTCAGAGATGACTATCCATGGAAGAGCAGAGCGTCTTGGTTGGTTTGGAATTGGAAGAAGTTTTAGTTATTTAGTGGCTCCTATTCTTGGTGCGTGGCTTATCACTTGGATGAAGATCGAATTTGTGTTCACATTCATTGGAGTCGCTAGCTGTCTTGCTTTCGTTCCGGTTTGTATGATGGATTCCATAAGACTTGGTTCGAAAAATAATTCGATAAAACGTTTGTCAATCCTAGCTTTTGCTCGCCAAAATTTTTCTGTTGTCATACCTAACTTTAGTTTATGGTTGGCTGCATTGCTCGAAACTTTAGTTTATTTTTTTACCTATTCAATAAAAATATTCCTACCGCTGTATGCCATGCAATCTGGAGAGTTTAGTTTGATAACAATCGGTTTCTTCTTCACAATACAGGAAATTGCACATCTCATGGGACGGCCTATTGGCGGCAAGTTTGCTGATTGTGCCGGCTATTTGCGTTCGGTCAACATTGGATATCTATTTATAGTGATTGGGCTCTTTACTCTTCCCAATGTCGTTTCTGATGCGGGACTTTTCCTTGTTGCAAGTGTCATAGGCGTTGGTCAGGGATTCGTTTTACCTGCAACAACCGCATTCGCCACAAAACATCTAACTACTAATTGTCTAGGGTCAGGCATGGGTATGCTCGGAGCGGTTCGCAATGTTGGTAAGATTGCTGGTCCGTTGGTTACAGGATTACTTTTGGTTCATTTTAGTTATTCCGATGTTTTTTACTTGACCGCCACAATTGCCTTCATCATATTTGTTTCATGCTGCATGTTGCAGAGAAACTTTTTAAAGGTTATGGTCTCGACTTCGAAATTTACCCAAGAAAATGAAAAACAGGCGATACTAAGATGACTGATTCACCAACAAAACTAATTTGCCCATTTGACTTCAACGCTCAGGGAAAACATTGCGATTTCATTCGCTTACCCCATTCGGTTCATAGGTCTGCATATGGGTGGTTGCCGTTACCTGTAATATGTATAAACAACGGAGTTGGCCCAACTGTATTAGTGATGTCGGGTACACATGGTGACGAATATGAAGGTCAGGTCGCCATTAGCCGATTGGCTCAAGCGATCCAAATGGAAGATGTGTCGGGGCGATTGATCTTGTTTCCTATGGCTAATTTTCCAGCTGCGAAGCAGGGACTTAGAACATCGCCTATTGATGATTTAAATTTAAATCGAGTGTATCCAGGGGACCCAAATGGTTCACCTACTATGATGATAGCCCATTACATTGAAACGACCCTGATGGAAATGGCTGATTACGTCTTGGATTTGCATAGCGGAGGCTCATCCTTGCATTATCTTCCCTGTGCTGTTGCTGGGTTCAATTCAGATAAAGAAAGAACGCAACACATTCAGGATCTAATGCAGGTTTTTGCGGCGCCATATGGGTTCATTTTTCCTGGTGGGCACACGGGAGGTGGAGGTGTTGAAAGTGGCGCTAATCGAAGAAACGCCATTTTTCTCGCAACTGAAATGGGAGGAAGTGGAACCGTAACTCCCGAATGCCTTGAGATGTGTTTCAATGGAGTATCCCGTGTTTTGCAAAAGACGGGGCTTCTAAATAGAGCGCTTGCACCAGCAGCAGAGCGAGAGACAAAATTATTGTATGCACCTGATTTCACATATTTTGTATATGCTCGAGAAGTTGGTGTTTTCGAGCCGACGGTTGAGTTAGGTGATGAAGTATGTGCGGGAGATCTTGCGGGCCGTATTCACACTCCTGAAACTCCATGGAAGGTTCCGGTCGATGTAACTTTTGATGCCGATGGATTAGTCCTATGTAAAAGAGTACCGGGTCGGGTCGAGCCTGGCGATTGCGTGTTTCATCTAGGCACAGAATATGTTGGTTAACTTTTGGATTGGAACGCTGTTATATAAGAAAGCAGTGGGGCTATGGGATTGATAGTAACTTAAATTTGTGATTGCCGCTTACCTTCATCTAAAACAAAATTTTTGAACGAGAGCGCTGTAGGTGTCAATCGTTTCCCTTTTCGATGTGCGATGTACCAACGCCGAATGATTGGCGTAGCGATCACATCAAGAGCAATCAACCTGCCAGCAGAAATCTCTAGTTCTACGCTATGAGCGGAAAGTAAAGACAAGCCTAAACCGACTTCGATTGCTTGTTTAATTACTTCATTGCCTGACATTTCCACAGTTGATTCTGGTCGGAAATTATGATCCATGAAAAATCGCTCCATTGCTAGCCTTGTGCCGGATCCTGCTTCTCTAATGACAAACGTTTCATTCTTTAGGAATTTAATCGGGATAGCTTTTGATTTTGCCATCGGATGGTCAGGGGCAGCAACTAGCAGTAAAGGGTTATCCATGAAATCAGAAGCGTTAACATCTAAACCGCTAGGTGGTTGCCCCATGAGGACTAGATCGGGTTCATTCAACTCAAGTTTGTGCAACAAAGTTTCTCGATTAGTTACATCTAACTTAATATTTACGTTAGGATATGTGCGGGCGAAACTAGCTAGCAATCTCGCGGCAAAATAGTTAACTGTAGATACTACGCCAATTGATAGATGTCCAGAATCAACTCCCTTGAGGTTGTCTATTTCCTGTTGGCTGGTAGTCAGATGTTCTTGAATACTAATCGCATGGCTAAGCATGATTTCCCCAGCTTTAGTTTTGTATACTTTTTTCCCAATTTGTTCAAATACAGGCATACCAACTGATTGCTCCAATTGCTTAATTTGCATCGATACAGCAGGTTGGGTCAGACCTAATTCTCTTGCTGCACGTGTGTAGCTGAGATTTTTTGCTACAGCAATAAAAACTTGAAGTTGCCGGATAGTAATATGCAATGCCGCCTCCTTAAATAAGGCAGGGTTTGATTGTGACTACATGATAATATATTACTTATTCATCTTAAGTGAACCCTCAATTGAAACTAATGATTGAGCTAGTGGTATAACAAAAAAGTATACTAGTCATAATAATTTAAATTTAATATACGATAAAAGTATGACTTAAGGTATGATCTTTATTTTTGACATGTCCCTAAGTAAAAGCTATTGTTATTGCAACAAAGCATTAAATACGGTTATAACCGCTTTGTGTAAATTAAGCTGAAGCTAGTTTTCTGTAAAACCTTATTTGAATTTGTGCAGATTATGACTTTATACGATTATAGGAGGATGTAAATATGAGTAGATCGTCCAAGCGCCTTACGCGTCGGGAGTTTGTAAAAAAGGGTGCAGCAGGTAGTTTAGGAGTAGCCGCAGCAAGTAGGATGGGTTTGTGGGGAGCAGATGTTCAGGCCAGTCAGGATTTTAAAGGTGAAGAGCTAAGAGTTTTTACATACGCTGGAGCTTGGGGTGATCAACTGACAAAAAACTGGGCTCCTATGGTTCAGGAAGCGACCGGTGCCGAAGTAATCATCGAGTTAGGTTGGTGGGACTCTATACCTAAATTAAAAGCATCTCCTCCTGGACAGCCAGCGTTTGATTTAATAATGACAGATGCTACGCAAGGCTATCCCGCGATTCGGGAAGGTATGTTTCAAAAAGTTAATTGGGACAACATCCCAAATGCTAGTTTGTTTCATCCTGCAGTGATGGATAACTGGGTTGTGAATGAGAGTTGGGGCGTAACATGGCCGGATGCAGCGCAGACGGGTGTGTATAACACAGATGTGATAAAAGGTGCACCGGATAGTTGGGCAGATTTATTGGACGATAACTTTACTAACAAGATAGGGCTGTATAACTCGTTTTATTTCTCTCTATTTACGTTCGCTTGTATGATGGTTTCTTCACAAGGCATGGCTGGTACGGCGAGAGATGTGTGTAACAGCGATATCTCAAAAGTATTAGAGTTTGCTAAATCACAAAGAGACCGAGTGAATTACTGGTGGCCATCATCTTCGGATATGGCGCTTAATTTGGTTCAGCAGAATGTTCACGTCGGCAATATTCACAGTGTAGACGCATTCATGCCGGTCCGAGAGGGCGAGCCAATTGGAACCTTTGTGCCTAAGACAGACAGAGCATCTTTTCAGGCGATTTGGCTAGTAGCAGAGGATACCAAGAAAAATGCATTGGCAGAGGCAGCAATAAACGTGTTTTGTGGTGAGGAATTCCAAGAAATTTATGCACTAGATGGCGGATTTCCGACATCCATTCCAAGTGTGGCTGCTAGGGTCGCGGGACAAGATGCTCTATGGGCTGGCATCAATACTCATAAGGCAGCTGATTTTAATGCTTGGGGCACATATCCATATGATGCATATTTTGCTGATTGGGATAATATTGTTGAATATTGGGATAGAGAGGTTCTACGTAGCTCATAAAGAAGCCTAGAAGTCAGGTTGTTTAATAAGAGCAGAGTTGGTATATCAAAATAGCGGAGTTGGCTTTTACGAGCCGCTCCGCTTGTTTTTGTTAGCATGTGTTTCTAATGCATATATAAGATAATCAAATAATCGTGGATACCTGCCTGGATTTGTTGTGTTAAGCTTGATCAACGCATATCTTATGTAATTGTTGGTCTCATGCAACTGTTGAGATCCGGGTTTTTAAAATTATTTTTCGGCGAGCAATGAACATTACAGAAAAAAAAGTTGTTTTAGAGGTTAAAAACTTAACAAAAGAATTTGGTAACGATACGGCTGTAAAAAATATCTCTTTTGACCTTTATGACGGAGAATTTTTGTTTGTGATTGGGCCGAGTGGTTGCGGAAAAACCACAACATTACGAATGATAGGGGGATACGAGTCTCCCAGTTCAGGAGAGATTAGAGTTGCTGGTAAGTCATTGACGCATGTGCCACTTGAAAAGCGCAATATCGGTATGGTGTTTCAAAGTTATGCCTTGTTCCCGCATATGACGGTGCAGAAAAACGTTGAATATGGACTTCGAATGCGTGGTATTAGCAAGGTACAGAGAAAAGAAAAAGCAGCTGAAGTTCTTGGACTAGTCGAGTTAGAGGATTATGCAGATCGATATCCAGCCCAATTATCGGGCGGACAAAAGCAACGAGTTGCTCTTGCAAGGGTCATTGTCCTAGAGCCTGATTTATTATTATTGGATGAACCTTTGGCAAATTTAGACAAACGCTTGCGAGATACGATGCGAGTGGAGCTTAAGAAACTTCAGGAGAAGGTAGGTATTACGACTCTATACGTGACCCATGATCAGGAAGAAGCGTTGACCATGGCCGACCGTATTGTGGTGATGCATGATGGAAATATACTTCAGGTTGGAAGCCCAAAAGACGTCTACAATGATCCGTCCTCGCAGTTTGTGGCAGGTTTTTTAGGCGAAACGTCATCTTTTCATGGCAAAGCTAGAACATCGTCTGGGGGTCAAAATGAAGTTGTTGTGGATGAAGATATGATAGTGAGGCCGAGTTCTGCCGATAGATTTACTGAGGGAAATAATGTCTTTGTTTCAATTCGGCCAGAGCGAATCAAATTGTCTAAAGAAAAGCAGGCTCAGGATGTGAATTGCACATCAGGTGTTATCGATTTTGTGTCGTACCTTGGATCACATGTTTTCTATTTCATTAGTGTTTTAAATGGAAAGTCTCTTTTGAAAGCAAGTGAGCCGATACCACATGGTGAGGCAAGCTTCAAAGCAGGTGATTTTGTTCATGCCTATTGGCAGGAAGAAAACGTAGTTTGCTTAGATGAGAGATAGCAGTAATAACAAGTAGCAATGTCTATTCAAACTCTATCTGAACGGCTAAGCCGTTATCACAAGTTCTTTCTCTTAAGTCCCCTGCTTTTTATTCTAATTTTCTTTTTTGCCGGGCCTTTAATGTGGTTATTCCGTGTCAGTCTGTATCAGAGCCGTGGTTCGTCGGGATTTGGAATCGGTGGAGCTGAAGGCAAAGAGGGCGGAGGCTTTTATGTTGAGGGGACTTGGACTTTAGAAAATTATTTTAAATTTTTCCAAGATGACTATTTTGTCGATATCATGTTTTTTACAATCAAACTAGCGGTCATTGTCACTGTGGTGACGATGTTGGTATCGTATCCGATGGCGTATTACATCTACAAAGCAGGCGCAAAACTGAAGACATTTTTATTGATAATAGTTATTTTACCAAAATTGAGTAACATGCTTGTTCTTGTTTATGGACTGCAAATTTTGATGGCAAATAACGGTTGGGTAAACAAAGCGTTGATAGGATTAGGCATCATTGATGAGCCAGTTAAACTTGTTTATACATTATTTTCTGTTGTTGTTGCTAAAGTATTACTGATTGCACCGTATACAATTTTAGTAATTACCGCTGCTTTGCATGGTTTAGATAGAACACTTCGAGATGCAGCTATGGGATTAGGCGCTTCTGGTACAAGAGCATTCCTTACCATCACGTTCCCACTTAGCTTGCCAGGCTCCTATGTGGCCTTATTAATTACAATCGTGTGGGCTTTGGGTGCATTTGTTTCACCACTTTTGTTGGGCAATCCAGATCTCCAAACCTTAGCCGTAGAAGTTCCAAAACAGACCTTTGAGAATGTAAATTGGGCGATGGGCTCTGCTATTGCTTTTATTGTTCTCGGGTTAATGTTTATAGTGGTATTGATCTTTAATCTAATTGTAAGCTCTGCAATTAAATGGCGAACGGTATGACAAGATGAAGCGAACAGCTGGAAAACTAATATTTCATCTTTTTGGCTTATTATTGATAACTTATTTCACGCTTCCGATGGTTGTCGCAGTGCTGATGTCTTTCGGCCCTTCTCGGTTTCTTCGCCTCCCAACAAACAAGTGGACAATGAAGTGGTATGTTGAATTTTTTTCTACCAATAAGTGGATGGATGGTTTGTGGAACAGTCTGATAGTGGGCGGCTTAACTATTGTTTTTTCGTTGATTGTAGGAATGGCAACTGCATTGGCCTTCACCAAGTACAAGTATAAGTGGGGTGCAGGTTTATACACATTGTCACTGACGCCGGTATTCACTCCTGCGGTCATCATCGCAATGTCGCTTCTAACAGTTGCCTATCGAACTGGAATGTGGGGCGGTTATACAATTATCGCGATAGCACATTCATTATGGGCATTCCCACTTGTCGTGATGGTTTTGAAGGTTAGCTTAGATGGTCTCGACAAATCTTTAGAAGAAGCGGCTCGTGGCATGGGCGCGAGCTCTTTACAAGCCTTTTTAACTATCACTCTGCCGTTAGTAATGCCGGCTGTTTTGGTAGGTGCTTTATTCGCTTTTATTATTTCTGTTAATGAATTTGTAATGGCATTGTTCTTAGGAACTGTTGATACAGAAACCTTGCCAAGGATTATTTATCCTGTTTTAAGGTATCGACTGACACCACTTGTAGCGGCTGCATCTGGAGTTTTAATGCTCGTTACGATAGTAGTTTTATTGGTGGCAGCTCGTTTGGTAAATCTTGGAAAACTTATTCAATATCAGCGTAGTTGAGTAGCATAGTTTGTTGTAGGGCATAATTGAAATAACAATACCAATTTTGCTTTAATTTTCCATGAGTAAGTCTCACACAGATTGCCCAGTGATGCGCGTTAGTACACAACCCTCAATTAGCCAATTACCCTCTGGTTGTTTGCTCATGCGATAAAAAGCCATCCATTGTTGCCCATCCCGCGATTCCAAACTCACTTGGTATATCGGGGTATTCTGATCCATTATGATCTCCATGAAATTGACTCGTCTAGGGTCTATTAATGCTGCGTATCCGGATCGCACCATCATCATAAAGATTTCGTCAGTTGGAAATTTTGCTCGAATTGATGGCGCTGCCTGGGCATAGGCTGTGGAGGCATCACCACGGGCAAATGCCTTCAATTGAACTTCAATCACCGATCGAATATCAGTCTCGAAATCCAATTTGTCCTTGTTTGCTGACGTTCCAGTAAATAACCCGAACAAGAGTACTAATACGAGCGTTATTTGAGCGACGGATTTATTGGCAGTCAATTGTATGTCCATATTTGCGCTGTGTTTGAAAAAGATATATTAGTAATTATCGATATTAAAGATGATAGAGTGATTGTAGTGTGAAAACCAAATTAAAGTGTTTTTAGCGTTTATGCACATTGGTACAATACAGTAAACTCGCCATAAATAACAATATTTTACAATTCGAGCTAAATAAAACGAGCCCAGTCAGAGGAATCTAAAACAATGAAAAAGGTTGCTGTTCTTGGGGGGGGTATGTCGAAATTTGCGCGCCAACGTATTGATGGCACGCCGATGGATTGGGTTGTAGAGGCAGCTCTCATGGCTCTAGATGATGCTGGCGTCGATGCCGCGGCCATCGACCATACCGTCGTTGGATACGAGAGTGAGATTTTGGCTAGGCAGGTCACGATGGGTCAAGTCGTACAGGATATGCTTGGATTGAATCCTAAGCCTAGTATTCGAGTAGAGGCAGGAGGAGGGACTGGAGGCGCAGCTTTGCGTACTGCCTACGCCTATGTTCAATCTGGGCTGTGCGAATCTATTTTGGTGATGGGCGTGGATGCCGTAGGCCGACAAATTCCAGCATCCACTGTTCGTGAGGTCTATGCTCTGTCTGGCGATGTGGATTTTGAAATGGCAGCAGGTGGATTTTTCAGCGCTTATTATGCGCTCATGATGGCCGATCACATGAGACAATACGGCACTACAGAATCTCAAATGGCGTCAGTGTCAGTCAAAAATCATCGCAATGCAAAAACTAATCCATACGCTTGCATGCCGATGACAATTACTGTGGATGACGTACTGAATTCACCTGTTGTGGTTTCCCCTTACAAAAAATTCGACTGCGCAATCTTGGCAGATGGAGCAGCGGCAATAGTGATTTCTTCTGAACGTTGGGCTGAGAAAAATTCGATCGCTTGGAGAGATAGGCCCAAAGTATATTTTGCCGGTACAGGTTGCGGAACTGAGCGAGTGAGACTGGGAGATCGACCACAACCCTATCCAGGTTATGCGCATTTTCGCGCAAAGCGAGAAGCGGCATCAGAAGCCTATGAAATGGCTGGAATCAAGGATCCGCTCAAGAACATTGATGTTGCGGAGGTAGCAGACACCTTTACTGGTACTGAGCTTCAGACCTACGAGGCACTTGGTTTTTGTAAACCGGGCCTAAGTGGCCCTCTTAGCGAACGGGGTGTGTTTGACATTGGTGGAGAACTTCCAACAAATACGTCAGGCGGTTTGATTGGCCAAGGTGCTCCGCCTGGCGCGGTAGGTATTGCCCAAGGTGTCGAGATATTAGGTCAGTTGCGTGGGGAACGCCCTGACTCCACACAGGTTAAAGACGCTCGAACCGGGCTGATGGATATACATGGTGGTACGAGTAGTTATGCTGTTGTATCAATTTTTTCCAGAGAAGATTAAAGATGAAGGCACTTGTAGAACGTAAATTAGATCAATTAATAGCTGGTACACCAGAAAGTAATCAACAAGGTTTGGATAAGTGGGTGGACTTTAGAGAAATTGAACTGATTGATTTTCCTTTAAATTTTTCTTTTAGGCATTCGCTTGGGAAATTGTCGAAATTTTTTATAGAGCTTGAGAATGAAAAACTCATGGGAACTCGTTGCTCTGTTTGTAAAAATGTATGGTTGCCACCAAGGGTGATTTGTCCAGAGGACAGAACAATTACTGAATGGGTCGAGCTTCCACAATATGGAAAGCTAGAGGCGTATAGCAAAAGCGCATATACCTTGGGTAGTGATACCGGCAACCAAGCTCTGTTTCTTGGTTACATACGTATTTCTGGTGTTAGCACGGCGATATTGCAACAACTTCGAAACATCAAACATGAAGAAGAACTTTCAATTGGTATGTCGGTTAAAGTTGTTTGGTCAGATTCTTCCGTCGGGCATCCAATGGAACTATTTTGGTTTGAGCCAGAATCGTGATTTAATACAGGGAAAATATTAATTGATTAATTGCAGGATAAATTAGAATGAGTCGATCTACAGCTGAACAATTTTTTCGTCACCTCGAGGATAATTCTCAATCGCGGGAAGCATTGTCAAATACACCATCTTTGGTTGATATCATTGCTCTTGCGAAAAGCGTTGGTTTTGATATTTCAGAGTCTGACTTAAGAAGCGCCCTCAATCATATGATTCTTAACGCTCACAGTTTACCTAGACCATGGGGTTGGGGGCTTGCACGAGAACTAGGACTAGTTAGATCATAATTTTTTAAAAGTGAATCTTTTGATGCGTCATGCGGTTAAAATTGTAGTATGGCTTCACTGGTACGCGTAACCGTTTTTTGTGGATCTCGAATGGGCAATTGTTCAGAGCACTTTGATGCGGCTATTGAACTTGGAAGGTGTTTATCTGAAAGAAATATCGAGCTTGTTTATGGTGGGGGTGCAACTGGATTGATGGGATCGTTGGCAGATTCTGTTTTGGAGCATGGTGGTACCGCAATTGGCGTGATTCCAGACAGTCTTAAGGAAAAAGAGATGGCGCACCGTCATTTGAGTAAACTGTATGTAGTTGATTCTATGCACGATAGAAAATTAATGATGGGAAAGCTTTCACAAGCCTTCATTATTTTGCCAGGTGGATTAGGAACGATGGAAGAGTTCTTTGAAGTTGCCACTTGGACTCAGCTAGAAATACTCCAAAAACCATATGGGTTTCTGAATATTATCGGATACTTCCAGAAACTGTTTTCATGGTTACAAGAAATGGAGCATCAAGGTTTTTTAGATGAAAATTATGCGTCGGCATTAATTATTGATGATCAGCCGAATGTCTTGCTTGATAAGTTATATGAGCAGTTTCGAAAGTATGATGAGATGGCGGAGAGTCAGGGCTAATGATTAGTGTTTTGGTTAGGATATCGTTTCGGTCATGGTGCTGGTTTATTAGTGCAACATCACTTTTGTTGTTGAGCTATGCTTACTGGCTAGAGTATTTTCAAAATCTCGATCCATGCCCGCTTTGTATTTTCCAACGGGTAATCTATATAGCTTTGTGTATCCTCAGTGTTACGTCTGCGCTTCATAATCCACCTCGCGGTTTGGCTCGCTATATATACGGATCTTTCGGTGGCATTTTTTCATTTATTGGAATCTTAATTGCCAGTCGCCATCTTTGGTTACAATCGTTACCATCTGACAAAGTACCTGAATGTGGACCCGGCTTAGATTACTTAATTGAAATGTTTTCTTTCTTGGAAATGTTGAGAAAGGTTCTAACAGGGTCGGGTGAGTGCGCTACCGTTGATTGGGAATTCTTGTACTTAAGCATGCCTGCTTGGGCGTTGATATGGTTTTTTATTCTCGGCGTATTATTTGTTTTTTCCGCACTAAAGAAATGATCGTTTCAAAACGTAAGATTATAGTATTGCTTACTTTTTAAGCTTAAAAAATATTTTTTGGCCCTACGAATTTTGCTAGATTATTTTAGAGCGTGGCCTCCGCTTCACAAGGAGCACAAGGACCTTCACATTTCCCCTTTGCTTTAGTTTCATGCTCCCAACGTTTTTGGCATGCGAAACAGATCTTGTCGCTAAGCTCAGCTTCTAAATTTAATTGGTTTGAGAAGTCACGCTTCTTAATGCACGTCTGAAAAGAGGATTGTTCAATTGGTCCCCAGCCATCAAAATTTTCTCCGGGTACCCACCCATTTGCAGTAAAGATGTATACAATTAACCACCATTTCATACCTAATTGCCTCTGTGTTTTTCGTCACATTGAATTTTATGGCCTACGCAGGACACGAATCTACATAAATGCCACGAACACGCAATATTTACGATCCTAAAAGTACTCAATTTTATAAGTTAAGTCGGACAAAATTGGAAGATTTTTCGCGTTGCCCACGATGTTTTTATTTGGATCGTCGGCTTGGTGTATCGCGACCGCCCGGATTCCCGTTTAATTTAAATTCAGCTGTTGATGAGTTGTTGAAACGTGAGTTTGATACGTATCGTGCAAAAAAAGAGCCACACCCATATATGATTGAGGCGGGAATTGATGCGGTACCTGCACAGCATCCCCAGCTTGATGATTGGCGTCAAAATTTTAAGGGCGTTTCCTTTGATCATGAACAGACTGGTTTCACATTCTTTGGCGCGATTGATGATCTTTGGTTGCAGCCTGACGGCCGATATCTTGTTTGCGATTATAAAGCGACCTCAAAACATGGCGAAGTCGACCTAAATGCACCATGGCAGATTTCATATAAGCGGCAGATGGAGATTTATCAGTGGTTATTGCGCGCCAATGGTCTAGATGTAAGTGACCGTGCATGGTTTGTCTATTGCAATGGGTGTCGCGATCATTCTCGATTTGATCGTCAACTTGAATTTAGGATTAGCTTGTTACCATACGATGGAGATGATAGTTGGGTCGAGAACGCGCTTTATAATGCAGCGAGCACCTTGAAGAGTGACATTTTGCCAATGCCAGGGAAAGATTGTGAATTTTGTTTATACCGAGCAGATGCTTTGGAGCAAGAACATAAATGAGTAATTTTTTACAATAAAACCATAGGAATGCTTACACTACGTTAGTTGATCGTTAATTTTTTCTTGGCTCTGGATCGTTTCCACCTCAATATTATTAATACGATAGCTATGATAGTGTAAGTAGCTGGCCAGGCATAATTACTTCGTATCATCAGAATGTAATGAATGACTGCTAGAAAAACTGCTACATAAACCCATTTATGCAGAACGGCCCATTTTTTTCGAAGTAACTTGATAGCAAATTGGTTGGACGTTATTGCCATACTAGCTAGAATTAGCCATGCTCCAAATCCAAAAAGTACGTATGGTCGTTCCCTTAATTCTTCTCCTAATCTAACTACATCCCATCCCAGTAAAAAAACTACGAAGAAAAAGAAATGCGCGGAAGCATAGTTGAATGCCCATAAACCTATTGCTCTGCGATACTTACGTAAATCAGACCAATGCGCCCATCTAGCGGCTACTGGGATTAACAGTGTAACTATAAGAAAATTAAGCGCCCAAATTCCAGTTTCCCATATGAGGGTTTTTTCGGGATCAACGCCAAGCCGATTAAACCTCCATCCAAAAGTAAGAATGATAGCTGGTATTCCTAACCCAAAATGAATAAGTAATCGAATCACCGATAGTGTTTTTTTGCACCTGGATATAAATACGCTACTTCTGCCTCATAACCGTTATATGATTTCGTATCGATACGACTAATTTTTCCATCACCCCAAATACGCCTTTCGGTAGCCTGACTCCATCTTGGGTGATCGATATCAGGATAAACATTACTGTACCAGCCATATTCACGTGGATTTGTAAGATTCCATGTAGCTGGTGGCTGCTTTTCTGTCAGTGTTATTCGTACTATAAATTTTGGAGATTTGAAACCATATTTCCATGGTAGTGTTACTCTTAAGGGCATACCGTTTTGGGGCAGTTGATTATCACCATAAACGCCAAATGTCGCGAATGTCAGAGGATGAATTGCTTCCTGTAGAGTTAGAGCTTCAACGTATGGCCAATCAATGGAACTGAATGGGGATGATTGTCCAGGCATTTCAGAAGGGCGTAATATGCTTGTGAATGCAACGTAGCGGGCAGAACCCAAAGGTTGCACTGCCTTGAGGATGTCTTTTAATGGTCGACCGTTATAAGGAATAACCATCGACCAAGCTTCTACACACCGAAAATCATAAATCCTTTCTTCGAGCTGACTGAACGGCATCCCCATTAAGTCGTCAACGTCGAATGTGCCGGGTCGGTGGCAGAGCCCATCAATTGTTACTGCCCATGGGCGCATCTTGAAACTCCCTGACCTTTGATAAGGGTCTGTTTTGTTCCAGCCAAATTCATAAGCATTGTTATAGTGTGTTGCCGCATATTTGGTGGTCAGACGACGTTGACTTTCAGAGATTTCGGAATTAAGTTGATCATTTGTAACGTTATTAACTTGATCTGATGTTTGGGTAGATGAAGTATCGGCAGTGGAGGCTGAAATTATATTTCGATATCGCAATGAACCGAACGTTCCAAGACCGGCCAGACCCAGTGCTCCAACAATCATCTTGCGTCGCATATAAACACTTTTATCAGTCACTTTAGTCACTATTTATCCCCATATTTTCTTCAAGTGACGATTATGCATGGTTTCATTGGTTAAACGTGTGAAATTTGTTTCACTTTTAAAGTGCATCATGAACGCTGAAATATTAAACTTTCCGTATCGGAATGATAGTGAGAAAAAATCGATTGACGCTCAAAGCCACTTGGCTTTTTTGAGACCATTTTCTCCGAGAATGGGGGCACTTTTTGAGTTAAACATGAGATATCGTAAGTTCTTTTATGGAAAACTACCAGACTGGTTGGGCTATAACAAAAGGTCAGCTAAGGGTGACCGTTGGACATCAGGGCTAGGTGCATTTTTTTCGGTTTTACTTGTTTTTGTGGCAAGTGGTTGGGCTATTGGGGAACAAAATCTTGTAGTTGTTACATCAATGGGCTCATCGGCTGTTCTTCTATTTTCTGCCCCAGACAGTCCCTTGTCACAACCTTGGCCTCTCGTCGGCGGACACTTTATTGCTGCTACTGTGGGAGTTGGCTGCACAATTTTTCTAGGGACAGATATCTTATCGGCCGGGATGGCTGTGGGTATTGCTGTGTTGCTCATGCAGTGGACGAGAAGCATACACCCGCCGGCTGGCGCTACGGCTTTGGCTGCTGTAATCGGGGGCGATGCTGTAACATCTTTGGGTTGGATGTTTGTTTTGAAGCCGGTCTTGCTTAATGTAATTCTACTTCTTGCATCTGCATTAATAATTAACTGGCCTCGAAAAAATCATAAATATCCTTCAAGATCTGGTAATAAATTTGATGATACTAGTTAACAGTTCGCAGTCATGAGCTCCGATGATATTCTTTTGCTCAGATATTGGGCTCCATCTTCTGTTATTACAATGTTTTCTTCATGAACCATTTGTTTGCCAGGAGCGAATTCCATTCCAGGTTCGAGAGTTAGTACAGCTCCCTCTTCAAGCACGGATTGATCATCCAATTTGACTGATGGCCATTCAGTTAGTTGCATTCCTAGACCATGACCCATACGACCTACTTGATTGCCTCGTGCTCCACCATTTTCAAGTATTTTCCACATGGCTTTCCATACATCACTGGTTGTTGCTCCTGGCCGTGCTACTGAAAACCCAGCGTTTGTTGCATTAAAGATAATATCGTTTGCCTTCAGGGCCGCATCCGAAATTGAGCCAAAAGCTAGGTTACGGTCGAAATCGCAAAAATAACCATCATATGTCGCCCCGGTGTCGATCATCAGTAAATCGCCAGAAGAAAGAATTCGGTTTGTGGGTCCCATGATTATATTGTCATAGCCTCCTAATCCCGATGCTGCAATCAAATACGGTACGCTATCCGCACCTCGTTGCAATAAATCGATTTTCATTTGACGACAGATCTCGATTTCAGATTGCCCGCAAACGCTTGTATTTGCGGATTGAGCGAAAGCTTCTGAGGTAATTTCACAGGCAATAGCAATTTTATCGATTTCTTTAGATGATTTAACAAAGCGAATTCGCTGTATAAGATTTGAGCAGTCTGTTACGGATAGGTTTATACTAGAGACTAGGCTACTGTAATCAGCGAAAGGCATACGTACTATGCTTTCGGGTCCTAGCATCATTCCTAACCTTCCGAACCGGGCAGGGATTTCATTAATCGCCCCAACTAGAAGAGAGACCCCATCATCTTCCGGTCTAGGCGAAGGCCAGCACAAGATTTTTTCTATCCAGGTGGTTTTCATGCCCGCCTGACCAATCTCAGGAATAATTGCGATTGGTGTTCCCGATGCCGGCACTAACGTAAACCAGGGCCGTGTCGGGCTCTCAAAAAATTGAGTCTGAAAGCCAGTAAAGTAACGAATTTCCGCTTCAGTGCTCAGTAGCAATGCATCAAGATTTGCTTGTCTCATTTTAGCTTGAGTTTTTTCGGTCCGTTTTTCGAACTCGATTTTCTCAAAACCACGTTGTGATACGGCTGGATAGGTATATTGTGTCATTCAATTGAGTCGATCTAATACATCCTTGATTCTAGAGCATCACATATCTATGAGATACAGATTAAGGTATCTTACTTCTAATTACATATTTATGTTTGAGTTAGACTCGAAGTTGTTTTTGAAAAAGGGTGCCGTACCCCCTGATTTTTTCCTGGATATTTGCTAACCTCAGGCTGTGCCAAATAATAGCCTGATTTGATGATGTTATGGGTTTTCCAATTCTTCGCTCGATCGCTTCTGCTTCATTAATGAATCGTAGATTAGTGCAGGAGATAAAAACCCCCTCTACTTCATCTCTTGAGCCGATCTCGATGACAGCATTGCGAATGCTCTTAGGTGAAATTTTTGCAACGTGATTATCATTTGGTTCATTGAAAGAGCCAAAAGCAGGGACCTGATATCCCTGACCTTGAATATATTTACGAATCAAGACATTAATGTTATTACTGTATGGTGTCAGTATTCCAATTTTTTTTATTTGCAACGCCTCGAAGGCGGCAAGTGCGGCCGTTATCGGTGTTGTAGGTTTAGCTTCGGGTCGTGAGTCAGACATTGTTTTGATTACTGTGTTTTCACCAATTACCACAGAGGCCGATGTGCAACAATAACCGAGCACATCAAGTTTTATTTCCGGGAGAATTACCATTGCTTGTTTTGAGATATTATCTTCCATGGCTTTGAGGCTGTCAGAGGAGATGATCGGTGAGTTGGGTATACGAGATTGATAAAGAGCAACGCCCGGAATACGTATGATCTCGCGAAATTCATTTTCAATGATGTGGTCGCTTGCAAGAACTATCATTCCGATTCGCGCTTTTGATCCGATACCAGTATCCATTTCGAATGAAATTTTCTGGATGTCGAGAAACCTATCTCGATTTTCATTCTTTAGAATCACACTTACCTAATGATTGATCATCATGCCGTCTAGAGGAATATCTGGGGCGCGGTTTGCGATAATATCAGCAATGATCTTGGCTGTGCCACATGCCATTGTCCACCCCATGTGCCCATGTCCTGCGTTTAACCAGAGATTTGAATAGTGGGTTCGATCGACGAATGGCAGTCCTGTCGGCCTCATAGGCCGAAGGCAGGCCCAATAGCTTGGGTTATCATAATCTGCCGCAAGGGGTAAAAGCTCTTTGACCTTTTGTAGCATGGTTCGGAAATCCCCAGTCTCATAGGATGTGTCGTAACCACTTATTTCAGCCGTTGCTGTGATCCTGAGGCGATCGCCTAACGGGCAGTAGGCGAGAAGGCTATCTTCATCGACACCACCTAAATGAGGCGGTTGATTGGAAGATGTAATAGGAAGAGTAACGGAATATCCTTTTACCGGATAAATCGGAATGCTAATTCCAAGAGTTTTTAAAAGATCGGGGCTTCCGACCCCCGATGAGACAAGAAACCCGTCGCCATCAATATGCCCTAGGTTAGTTTCGACGGCTGCAATTCGATTTGATGTTCGCACCATTTTTTTAGCAACCGTATTCATAAGGAATTTGGCACCATTTTCCTCACATAGATTCGCTAATTTCAGTGTAAATAACCTAGAATCTCCGCTTTCATCAGTTGGGCAATACAATCCTCCTGTGATTTGTTCTTTTGCGCTAATCAGACCAGGATCGATTTTGATAAGTTCTTCAATACCAAGAGCTTCAACTTTAAGTCCAAAACTTTCAAGCAGCTTTGATTTCTTTTTTGCTAATTCGAAACTATTTTCTGTCTTATAAAAGTAAATTAAACCATTTGTTTTTTGGTCATATGAAATGCCAGTTTCTTCCACGATTTCCTTTAATTTCTTTTGCGAATAGCTACAAAGATGGTATTTTCGTTCAGTATTAATTCGGGCGCGAGTAGAAGTGCACTGACGAAGAAATAATGCAATCCAATTCCATTGTCGAGCATCTAACCTAGGTCGAAACCTTAGTGCTTGATCATTTTGCCATAATGATTTGAGCATCATTATCGGTGCAGCTGGTGAAGCCCATGCAAAAGCATGGCCAGGGCATATTAATCCGGCGTTTGCATGACTAGAAAAATTTGCAGGTTCTGTACCTTGGTCAATAACAGTAACTTCATGTCCATCACGAATAAGCTCCCAAGCGCTAGTTATTCCCGCGATGCCGGCCCCAATAATTACGAATCTCATAATATAGAGTTATAAAATGCGAACTGCAGTGACGCTAATCTCTAGCGCAAAATTTGATGAGGCTAATCGTGATTCTACGCATGCGCGTGTCGGTGCGTTGCCATAGGGCACCCAGCTATCCCAGACCTCATTCATTTCGTTGAAATCATTCATATTGGCGAGCCAGATCATAGCAGTCAATAAATTTTCCTTATTACTTCCTGATTCTTCCAGTAGCGTTTCTATGCGATTCAATATATTTTGTGTTTGCTGCGTCACTGATTCGCCACTTGCCTCGATAGCCACTTGGCCTGAAAGATAAATGGTATCACCATTAATTACAGCTTGACTCATACGCTCATTTGTGCCGATTCTGGTAATCGTCATGAAAGCTCCTTATTGTTTGGTAATTTAAATTATATAATTGACATACTAAATATTTTATTAGTTAATTTTAGATTATGCGCCTTAACTGATGGTCCTAGGGTACAAAACATACAGTATGACTAAATCGACAAAAAAAACCAATAACTCAAGCAGATGAAAAATTTGTGGAATAAATTCGATGCTGACCAGTATCAAGACGACTTATTAGCACTAAGAGTGTATTCGTCCAGATTGGTTGGTCAGGAGCCTAATCTAGTACTACACGGAGGCGGGAACACCTCAGTCAAAGCGCCATTTACAGATATTTTTGGCGAGATTCATGATGCAATTTATATAAAGGGTAGTGGTTGGAATCTCGATACCATAGAAGCAACAGGATTTGCGCCTGTCAAGCTTGATTCATTAATCAAACTCTCGCGTTTAAAGTCCTTGAGCGATTCGGATATGGTTGTTGCACAGAGAGCTGCTATGTTGGATCAAAGGGCGCCAAATCCTTCAGTGGAAGCAATTCTGCATGCGATTATTCCATTCAGCTTCGTAGATCATACACATGCAGATGCAGTTGTTACGTTATCAAACACACCAAATGGAGAAGAAATACTTAGAAGTATTTATGGTGACAAAGTCCTTATTGTTCCATATGTAATGCCTGGTTTTGCGTTGGCGAAAAAAGTATCAAATCTGACCCGGACGACTGATTGGTCTAAGCTTCATGGCATCATATTGATGAAGCATGGAATTTTTAGTTTTTCGAATGATGCGAAGGAAAGTTATGAGCGTATGATTGACTTAGTGAGCGATGCGGAGTTAGTTTTAAAAGAAAGACCTAACTTGGGCGAGAGTCACGGTGAAGTATCGTTACTCGAAATCGCAAAATTACGATCAGCCGTTTCAAAGTCCGCTAACATTCCCATGATAGCGGCATTTAATGGATTGCCGTTTAATTATGAATTTGCCAGTCAAAAGGATGTAGTTTCAATTGCGTGTCGTGGACCTCTAACTCCAGATCATGTAATCCGGACTAAACGTATACCGATGATTACAGACATGGATATATCAAACAGTGTAGAACGCTATAGAAGCGATTATATTAAATACTTTGAAAGACATGCTAGTAGTGAACTCCAACAATTGGATCCAGCACCGCGTTGGGCTGTGTGGCGAGACATTGGTACTGTGGTTTTTGGCCGCACACAGAAAGAAATCAAAGTAGTATCAGATATCGTGGATCACACCATACAGGCAATTCAAGATGCGGAACGCCTAGGAGGCTGGGTTACCCTTGCCGAAAGAGATATATTCGATGTGGAATATTGGGAATTAGAACAAGCAAAATTACATGCTGGTAAAGAAGATTTAATGTTTTCTGGACAGGTTGTATTGGTGACAGGAGGATTCAGCGGAATTGGTCGTGCATGTGTCAAAAAATTTTCAGAGAATGGAGCGAACGTAGTAACGATAGATAAGGACCCTAATATCATTAGTTTATATAAGAAGTCGACTGTTGTTGCTGTGGTAGGTGATGTTACAGTTGAAGACGATGTCACTAATGTGATTCATGCAGCTATACAGCGATTTGGGGGTATCGATGTTCTTGTTAACAATATTGGTATTTTTCCTAAAAGTGCGCATATCGAAGAGATCGATAATGAACAGTGGCAGTCGAGCATGAATATAAATTTAAATTCGGCAATGTGTGTCATCAAAAAAACGACACCCTATTTGCGGCATGGCTGGCACCCAGCTATTGTTATAGTTGGATCAAAAAATGTAGCTGCACCAGGTCGAGGGGCAGCTACGTATTCGGTGGCTAAAGCTGGATTAACTCAACTCGGACGAATTGCAGCCTTAGAGCTTGCTAGTGATTCAATTCGAGTGAATATGGTTCACCCGAACTCCGTTTTTGATACTGGATTTTGGACTGACGATGTCATTAGTGATCGAGCTGCACATTACGGTATATCTGTGGCGGAGTATCGTTCCATGAATTTACTGGGTATAGAAATCACTTCAAATGATGTAGCTTCTGTTGTGCTCGCTTTATCCGGTCCACAATTTAGTCGAACAACAGGCGCCCAGATCTCAGTCGATGGTGGAACTGATCGCACAATCTAATTAGTATGATTGTTCTTTAGTTTGGATCAATAGGAGGATGTTTTTGGAGTGAGACTGCATCTTCAAGCATCATGGCGGCCCCAAGTAACGCTGCTTCGTTTCTTGGATTACTTGCAATTTGAAGCCCAATCGGAAGCCCTTCATCTGTAACGTCACATGGCATTGACAACGCGGGTGAACCTACCACAGTAAATGCATAGGCAATCGAACACCACTCAATATAATTCGCAAAAGTGTAATCTCCGATTCGATCTACGAATCGTTTTTCAGCAGGAAATGGTGGGACTATGGTTG
>TARA_B100000686_G_scaffold112532_1_pt1 | contig 50555 bp, 46 predicted proteins | sample TARA_B100000686 | Tara Oceans TARA_B100000686 (sample SAMEA2622733) | marine metagenome | biome: marine biome (ENVO:00000447); feature: marine epipelagic mixed layer (ENVO:xxxxxxxxx); material: "saline water (ENVO:00002010), including plankton (ENVO:xxxxxxxx)" | depth 150 m
AATCGGCCGAGGGCTTGGGCTCGATACTCAGCTTCGAGAAAACAAACCCGCGAAAACAAAGAATCGTGCATCGCTATGAAGTGCTCAGGGACAGCAGTCCCTCGCACATCTCGACTCTGGTCACCCAGAGCGAACCAAGAACGTGCTTCCTCTCAGCGAGGTAAGCGCAACATATTTCTGGTGGTTATGGCGGCAGGGATACACCCGTTTCCATTCCGAACACGGAAGTTAAGCCTGTCAGCGCCGATGGTACTTGGGGGAAGACCCCCTGGGAGAGTAGGACGCCGCCAGAATTTCTCTAAGAAGGGCCTCTTTCACTCCCTCGTCAGGCTTTGACGAACACGGGTGATAGAGGCCCTTCGTAGTTTTCAGCGTCAATAGACGCAACATCTGTCAATTGTTTGCAGGTAGAGCCCGTACCCTGGTCCTCTGTGAACAACCGGAGCGGCCGTCCGCGCAGCACTGGTCGGAGAGACCAAAAACATTCCCAGGGCAACAAGAGGGATAACAGAAGCGGTCCTCCGCGCTCACGCAACAACAACCAAGACCGCGACCGTCGAAAAACGTCAGCAGGTCGTGGCGAGAACAATCAGCGCCGTGGCCACGGCGTCGAAAAACCAGAACGGCACTTTGGAGAAAACGCCCGTGGGTCGCGCTGGGGAGGCGTGGCTCGACGCGGAGCACACAACGCCAGTATCGACCAAGGAGGCCCTAGACCTTCAAGCGAGGATGCATCTCCGCCGCCGAACCGAGACGAAGATGTCTGGCGCCGTGTCGACAAGAAGTCACGAACCACTCAACCTCGGCGACGCAGCCCCGTCGCACCAATACCAGAGCTCGATCCAAGCCAAACGAAACACCTATCGAAGACAGAGCGTGACCGACTGGCTCGAAACATCGCAAATGCAGGGGAACACTTTCTGGCAGATCGATTCGGTGAAGTGGAAAAGATCACGCGACAGCTTCTAAAAAAGCACCCCAGTGTTGCCGAGATTCATGAACTTCATGGATTGACCCTGTATCGCCTCGGCAGGTGGCGTGACGCGTTGGAACGACTTGAGCGTTTTACACAACTGACCGGAGATGTCGATCAATTCCCGGTTATGGCTGATTGCCATCGAGCGCTCGGGGAGATCGAATCGGTCCGAAAACTCTGGGATGAATTGAGGTCCGCGGGTCCAGAACCTTCCATCTTGACCGAAGGTCGAATAGTCATGGCTGGAGCACTAGCCGACACCGGCGACGTAGCAGCAGGAATACGGCTGCTAGAGAAGGGGCCAATAAAGACTAAACGGGCCCGTGAGTACCATGTAAGACTCTGGTATGCGCTCGCGGATCTATATGAACGAGGCGGAGATCATCAAAGAGCCCGTCGAGGATTTGAACGAATCGAACAAGTTGAGCCCAGCTACGCGGACGTACCTAACCGCCTTGAGTCACTCTCATAAGGGCGACACGGGCCTAACTTCAGATTCTGGCATTTGCCTCAACCTTTTCATCAGATCTCGCGGCTACGATCTGCTTCGGCCCGTTGGCCGCGAATTGACCCACCTACTAGCTACCCAAGGAGGCGTTTCGTGAGCCTCGACATCGAAGGATTACTAGGAGATCAGGCAACCTATCTCCTAGACCATAAATGCGAGACCATCTCGCAAGATTTACTGACACTGCCTAGTCCTGATTTTGTCACCGAAGTCCTGTCGGGGACAGATCGCTCACCCCAAGTGATGCGAAACATGCACGCGTTGTTGAATAACGGAAGGCTCGCTGGCTCAGGCTATGTGTCAATCCTCCCCGTAGATCAAGGAATAGAACACTCGGCAGCGGCCTCGTTTGCCCCCAACCCCATTTATTTCGACCCGGCAAATATTGTTGAACTTGCGATAGAGGGCGGCTGCAACGCAGTTGCGACGACCTTTGGAGTGTTGGGCTCGGTAAGCCGCAAATACGCCCACCGGATTCCGTTCATCGCCAAGTTAAATCACAACGAGCTACTCACATTTCCATCCACCTATGACCAAATTATGTTCGGATCGGTGGAACAGGCATACGATCTCGGCGCGGCCGGAGTAGGAGCCACGATCTACTTCGGCAGTGACGAAAGCGGACGCCAAATTCAAGAGACGGCCGAAGCATTCGAAAAAGCGCACCAACTAGGCATGTTCACGGTCTTGTGGTGCTATTTACGAAATAGCGCAATTGATACTGACGACCAGGACAACCACGTCGCAGCCGACGCAACTGGCCAAGCGAACCACATTGGCGTCACTATCGAAGCGGACATCATCAAACAGAAACTTCCCGAGAATAACGGCGCGTTTAACTTGATTTCAGGGTTCGGCAAAACGCACCCAGACGTATATGAGAAGTTGACATCAGACCACCCAATAGATCTTTGCCGCTGGCAAGTAGCCAATTGCTACATGGGTCGAGTGGGGCTGATCAACAGCGGCGGAGCCAGTTCCGGGGCAACCGACTTAGCTGAAGCAGTGATGACAGCCGTCGTGAATAAAAGGGCGGGCGGCCTTGGCTTGATATCAGGACGCAAGGCTTTCCAGCGCCCTATGGGAGATGGAATCGAACTACTTAACGCAATTCAAGATGTCTATCTCAATGAATCAATTACCATCGCGTGAGCCGACAATATGAAGAGCCTCGCATTAAGTGAGTATTTAGCGCTCCGCGCGTATATTCTTCGGAGTCGGACCACCACCACCCCCTGGGAGGGTCTGTGACCGATACAGCACCTCGAGAACTACCACTTCAAGAACTAGATGAAGTCATCATCCGATTTGCCGGCGACTCCGGCGACGGCATGCAGTTGACCGGTGACCAGTTCACTAGTATCTCGGCCGCGCTGGGTAACGACTTGGCGACATTGCCAGAGTTCCCAGCAGAAATTCGGGCTCCCCAAGGAACATTGGCCGGAGTATCGGCGTTCCAAGTCCGCATCTCAGATTTTGCTATCACAACACCGGGCGACGCCCCCACTGTCCTAGTCGCTATGAACCCAGCCGCCCTCAAAGCACAAGTCAAGAATGTGGTCCAGGGCGGAGCCATCATCATCAACACCGATGCGTTCAACGAACGCAACCTGGAGAAGGCCGGCTACGACAGCAACCCCTTAGAGGATGGCTCGCTAGAGGGTTACAGAACTTACCCGGTTCCGATGAGTCAAATCACTAGGGATGCCGTTGCTGAACACGGAGTGAAGCCGCGAGATGCTGAAAGATCAAAAAACTTCTTCGCCTTAGGTCTCATTTCTTGGATGTATACGCGTCCAGTCGAGCCGACAATGGAGTTCATCAGCACCAAGTTCAGTGGCAAAGAATTAGTCATCAAAGCCAACGAAGCGGCGTTCCATGCCGGATACAACTTCGGAGAAACGGCTGAACTTTTCGAGTCCCACTACGAGATAAAGCCAGCGTCGCTGCCATCGGGCGAATACACCAATGTCAATGGAAACACTGCTTTGGCCTGGGGCTGCGTTGCTGCGGGTCAGCTTGCTCGATTACCGGTGTTCCTGGGTTCTTACCCGATTACTCCAGCCTCAGATATTCTTCATGATCTGTCCGCCCTCAAAAACTTCGGCGTTCGAACCTTTCAGGCTGAAGACGAGATAGCAGCCGCGGCCTCAGCTGTGGGAGCCGCATTTGGAGGTGCGCTGTCTTTCACCACGACCTCAGGACCCGGCGTTGCCCTCAAGGGAGAATCCCTCGGATTAGCGGTCAGTCTTGAATTACCCCTGATCGTCATTGACATACAGAGGGGCGGACCCTCGACGGGTCTTCCTACCAAGCCTGAACAAGCCGATCTGCTGATGGCCATGTATGGGCGTCACTCCGAATCGCCGATGCCGATCGTTGCCCCCAAGAGCCCCGCAGATTGTTTCAACGCGGCGATAGAAGCCTGCCGCATTGCTCTTCGCTACCGAACTCCCGTCATGTTGCTTAGTGACGGCTATCTGGCCACCAGTTCGGAGCCCTGGCTGCTACCGGATGTCGATTCCCTCCCAGATATCGGCGTTGACTTTCACACCGGATTCAACGGCACCAACGAAGATGGCGAAGGAATTTTCCTCCCATACTTAAGGGACCCTGAAACTCTTGCTCGCCCATGGGCAATCCCGGGAACACCTGATTTGATGCACCGGATAGGTGGAATCGAAAAAGAAGATGGCTCAGGAAACATCAGCTATGACCCCGAAAACCATCAGAAGATGGTGGACCTTCGTGCCGCAAAGATTGAAGCCATCGATGTTCCCGACGTTGAGGTCGCAGGTGACCAAGACGCCACCTTCTGTATGTTGGGCTGGGGCTCAACATGGGGCGCAATTGACGCGGCTGTGGATCGCCTGCAACAAGGTGGGAAAAAGGTCGCTCACGTTCACCTAAGTCACTTAAACCCTCTACCCAAAAACCTGGGCGAGGTGTTGGCGGCTTTCGACAAAGTTATTTGCCCCGAGATGAATGACGGACAGCTTGTCAACTTAGTTAGAGCAAAATATCTGATCGATGTTAAACCGGTAAACAAAATGAACGGTGTGCCGTTCACAACCGCAGAAATAGAGTCTGCGGCACTTCAAGCCATGGACGCCTCTTAAGAGATAGCAGGATCAATCAATATGACTGATACTTCCCCACGCACGGAACCAGCAGACTGGGCAACCGACCAAGAGGTCCGATGGTGTCCAGGCTGTGGTGACTACTCCATTCTCACCGCGATGCGCATGCTTATGCCCGAACTTGACGTTGACCGAGAAAACACGGTCTTCATCTCCGGCATTGGATGTGCTGCACGCTTTCCGTATTACATGAACACCTACGGCATGCACGGAATCCACGGACGAGCACCAGCAATCGCGACCGGACTCGCAATGGCGAGGCCCGACCTTGATATCTGGGTTATCGGCGGCGATGGCGACATGATGTCAATTGGTGGCAACCACCTGATTCACTCTTTGCGGAGAAACGTCAATATCAAAATCCTCCTCTTTAACAACATGATCTATGGCCTTACCAAAGGCCAGTTCTCGCCCACAAGCGAAGTGGGTAAAGTGACCAAGAGCTCCCCAATGGGGTCTTTGGACGCCCCATTTAACCCAGTGTCGGTTGCCCTTGGCGCTGAAGCTTCCTTTGTTGCACGTACTCACGACATGGACCGTCAACATATGATGGATATGTTCAGGCGTGCACACGACCATAAAGGCGCATCGATTGTTGAGGTGTTCCAAAACTGCAACGTCTTCAACGATGGAGCTTGGGAAGGTATCACTAAGAAACAAAATCGAGATAGCAACCTCATCACTCTCGAACACGGTCAACCAATCAGGTTCGGCGCCGACGGGGAATTCGGTGTATTAGTTGACAATGGAGCCGCCAAGGTCGTATCGGTCGCAGACGTCGGAGTGGACGCATTGCTCGTTCATGACGAACACAAGCCTGACCCGTCAACTGCGTTTATGCTCAGCCGCCTTTCAAGGGGCCCATTTGAACCGACTCCGATTGGGGTGTTCCGAGCTATCGAACGTATTGAATACGCCACTTCCTCTACCTCCCAACTTGCTATGGCCCATGAAAACCAGGGCTCGGGCGACCTAGCTAGCTTGTTGCGTTCAAGAGGAACTTGGCAGGTCTGAACGACATCTCCTGGGTACTTGACCTTGACGGAGTTGTATGGCTCGCAGATGAACCGATACCTGGTTCAGCTGCAGCAATAGAGCTACTTGATGCGGAACATCACCAAGTCCTCTTCGTAACTAACTTTTCGGCGTTGACCAGTAGACAGGCAGAACAAAAACTCGAAACCTGCGGAATAAAGGCCAAGGGACGTGTGCTGACCTCAGCCATGGCGGCGGCTTCGCTAGTGGAGCCAGGAGAACAGGTCATCGTGTGTGGCGGCGAAGGCATCATCGAAGCAGTCAAGAATCGCGGCGCAACACCACTCAACCCACTCCAGGAACACGTCCCAACTAGCGCTATCGATGCGGTGATCGTTGGATTTCACCGCGAGTTCAGCTTTGAGCGCTTGGCGGCATCTGCACATGCTCTGCATAACGGAGCGAGGCTCATCTCGACCAACAACGATCCTACATACCCGACGCCGCACGGCTTACTACCTGGGAACGGCTCGTTGACTGCAGCTGTTGCTGTTGCGGGCAAAACAGAACCCACAATTGCCGGCAAACCTCATGCTCCAATAGCAAACCTTGTTCTGGAACGACTGGGAGTCGAACGCGGAACCCCAGGCAATATCGTGGTCGGTGACCTCCCTGCCACCGATGGGCTACTCGCCGCTGAGCTAGGTTTCGACTTCGGATTGGTGTTATCGGGAGTAACCCCCGCTGACCAAGTTGATACATGCGAACCAAAGCCCGACATAGTCGCTCAAGATCTAGAAGCCATGGTGGAAGCCGTATTATCTTCAGCCTAAAGGCAGGACCGACCAAGACTCATCGTCGGTATAGCTGTGCTGGTAGCTTCAACTTATGTGCGGACGCTAATACATAGGCTGAGAGGACAGACGAAGTGAGCCGCCGGCGACTCGATCAAGAAATGATCCGACGCGAACTAGCTTTAACCCGCAGCCAAGCTCAAGAACTGATTGGCTTAGGGCAGGTACTCGTCGGAGGAGCAGTAGCAACCAAAGCTGCTCGCCTAGTAAACCCGGGAGAGCCCATAGTCCTAACCGGACCAGGCCCTAGGTTCGTTTCACGTGGCGGAGAAAAGCTTGATGCAGCGCTTACGCGATTTGGGATCGAACCGCAAGGTAAACGAGTCGCTGACGTTGGTGCGTCCACTGGCGGTTTCTCAGATTGCGTGATACAGCGGGGAGCCGCACATGTAGTGGCGATCGACGTAGGGCACGGACAACTAGACCACACATTACGTACAGACCCTCGCGTGCGAGTGTTCGAAAGAACCAACGTGAGGTTTCTCGAAGTCGACGAAGTTGGAGGACCGGCCAGCCTGGTGGTAGCCGATCTGTCTTTCATCTCGTTAAAAGTTGTCTTCGACAGACTTGCAGCATTGTGTGAACCTCAAGGTGATCTACTTATCCTGGTAAAGCCTCAATTTGAGGCGGGACGGGCGGAAGCTGCCCGTGGCCAAGGAATTATCCGAAGCCCCGATGTTTGGCAGCGAGTTTTGGAAGAAGTTAGCGAATGCATACTGAAAGCGAAGTTTGGGGTTATGGGCCTGATGGTGTCGCCGCTTCGCGGCGCTAACGGAAACGTTGAATTCTTCGTTCATTGCCGCTCAGGGGTCGAATCGCGGGTCTGCAGTAAAGCGATAGAAGGTGTCGTCAACGAGGCCCGAGAAATGGTGCTGGCATGAGCATCATTTCTATGATGCTGCACCCAGAACGCGGTGACTCCATGCGATTAGCAACACAACTGGCAGATCATTTGATCGGCCAGGGCAACACCGTTCGCTTGAACGAAACCGAAGCTGCGGCCATAGATAGACCAGAACTCGGATGCTCTCTAGACGTACTCGCCGACTCGGTTGACCTAGCGGTGAGCATTGGCGGCGACGGGACAATGCTGCGAACTTTCGAGCGAGTAGCTCGCCAAGGGATCCCAGTGCTGGGAGTCAACGTTGGTGACCTAGGCTATTTGACCGAATTCGAAGCCGACGAAGCAAAGGGGGCGATTGAAGCTGCCTTAAAAGGCGCGCTCCCCGTGGAAGAACGATTGATGGTTCAGAGTCGAATCGAACGACCAAACGGTCAAAGCGACGGAATATGGACAGGCCTCAACGAAGCCGTGTTGGAGAAGAAATCGCAAGGACATACAGTCCGGCTTGAAGTAACAATCGACGGTTCCGCCTTTGCTACCTACGCCGGTGATGGACTCATCGTCTCTACGCCTACCGGTTCAACCGCATACAACCTGTCCGCCCGTGGCTCAATCGTTGCCCCTACCCATTGGTCGCTCCAACTCACACCAGTAGCGCCCCACATGTTGTTCGACCGGTCCCTGGTGTTGCGCCCAGATACAGAGATCCGAATAGCAGTGCTGGGAGAACGAGAAGCAAATCTTTCCGTAGACGGTCGAAGCGTCGCCGTGCTGAGCGGCGGAGATGTGCTGATAGCTACACGCTCGGACGTTATCGCTCGGCTAGTGACCTCTGGATCTGGTGGGTTCCACCAAGTGCTGAAACAAAAGTTTGGTTTAAAGGATCGCTGATGCTTCTGGAGCTCTCTGTCCAGAACCTTGGAGTGATTGAATCCTCTTCGTTGGTGTTAGGCCCAGGAGTCAGCGTTCTCACTGGGGAGACCGGTGCGGGTAAAACAATGGTGGTTCAAGCCATCCAGCTATTGACCGGAGGGAAGGCTGACCCCTCAATGGTAAGAAGCGGAGCTAAAGAGGCGACAATCGAGGGTCGATTCGAAACTCCAGACGGCGAGGAGCTTATTTTGCGGCGCGTCATCCCTGCCGAAGGACGGAGCCGCGCATACCTCAACAATGCTCTTGCCAGCGCATCCCAACTGGCCGACACTGGCTCGATATTGGTTGACTTACACGGACAGCATCAGCATCAATCTCTTCTGCAAGCCAAAGTGCAGAGACTAGCTCTCGATAACTACGCCCAAATAGACCTAACCCCCCTTAACGACGCGCGAAGCGCGATAAGGCAGCTATTGGATCAACTTGACCAAATGGGAGGTGACACCAAAGCACGAGCCAGAGAAATCGACTTATTGCAGTTTCAGATCGCAGAACTCACGCAAGCTCAACTAGTTGATCCTTCAGAACCAGAAACTCTGGAAGAACTCGAAGAAGTCTTGGCTGACGCTTCGGAACACATTGAGCAAGGAAGTCGAGCCCTCGAAAATATCAATGGTGATAACGGGTTAATCGATACCTTGGGAGCGATCCTCGCAAGTCTCGCTGATCGAGCCCCATACCGGGATGTAACTGAAAGGCTCAGAAGTCTCGAAGCAGAACTTTCTGATGTCGGCGCCGCTATGAGAGACAAAGTGGATTCGATAGAAGATGATCCCCAACGCCTTTCCGAAGTTCGAGAGCGTCGGCAACTGCTGCTGGACTTGCAAAGAAAATACGGGGACACCATTGGCGATGTCATCAAGTACCACCTTGAGGGTGTTCAACGCCTCGAAGATCTAGAGAACCACGAAGCTGTAGCAGCGAAGTTAGAAATTGAACTCACCACAGCTCGAGGACATCTGGCGCAAGAAGCGAAAAAAGTCGCGGAACTTAGGCGACAAAGCGCGCCACAGTTTGCCGACGAAGTTAGCCAATATCTCCCCGCCTTAGCTCTCGACCACGCGAGCGTTTCAGTCATCGTCGATGGTGACGACCCGGCGGACGAGATCGAAATAATGTTCCGCGCCAACAGCGGCACGAACTGGCACGCCCTCTCCAAAGTTGCCTCTGGAGGAGAACTAGCAAGAGTGATGCTTGCGTTGCGATTGGTCCTTACCGCGGGCCCACCAACACTCGTCTTTGACGAAGTAGACGCTGGTATAGGTGGTGCTGCAGCGCTCGCCGTAGGCCAAGCACTAAGTCGCTTGGGGGCTGATCATCAAGTCTTAGTAGTCACACACTTGCCGCAGGTGGCAGCATTCGGTGATCAGCATCTCGTCGTAGATAAGTTCGATGACGGCTCACGAGTGGTGTCCACCGTTCATGAGGTCGACGGAGATATCCGGATACGTGAGCTAGCTCGTATGCTGGCTGGACAACCTGACTCGGAAACCGGTCAGGACCATGCCGCAGAACTTCTGCAAGAAGCCCTGAAGAGCAGGGGTTAGTCGTGAGACTGAAACGCCGAAACTTAGCTGATCGAGGTGAAATACTCAGAGCCAAGGTTCGTGTTGATCGACGAACGAAAAACCTCATTCCTCGTCTCCAGCCCGGTGAGATAGCTCTTATCCACCACGAAGACCTTGACCGAGTCGCTGCGGAAGGGCTGGTCGCAGCCAAAGTAGCGGCGGTCATTAACGGCGCTCAAAGCTTGTCGGGAAAATACCCCGCTCAAGGGGCGCTGGCCCTCCTGAAATCCGGAATCCCCGTAATTGACGGCGTAGGAACAAGTGCATTCAACAGGATTCAGGAAGGCGACCTAGTAGCAGTTGCTAAAAGCAGGGTTCTTCTAAACGACGAGGTCATCTGCAACGGTACCCTTCTACAAGTCAAAGAAGTCGAAGAGAAACTTGAGGTAGCTCGCGAAGCCGTTCGGGGCCAACTCGGCGAATTCGCAGCGAACACACTGCATTATTTGGCGACTGAACCTGAACTAGTCACTGATGATCTTGAACTTCCCGAAATGTCCGTCGAGCTCGCCCAGCGACAAGTCTTGGTGGTCGTCCGCGGTATTGACTACCGAGAAGACCTATCAATGCTTAAGAGATCTGGCTATGTAAGCGAAATGCGCCCCATCCTCATAGGTGTAGACGGTGGGGCCGACGCATTGTTGGAAGTAGGCCTTAACCCTGACTTAATAGTCGGCGACTTTGATTCCGTATCCCGAGAGGCGCTGAACTCCGGGGCCCAACTACTAGTTCACGCCTACCCCGGAGGTGAAGCTCCAGGTGCGAGCAGACTGGATCGACTCGGAGTCGAATATGAAGTGGTCGAGGGAGTAGGAACAAGCGAAGACATAGCGATGCGCATAGCTTTCGAAAATAGGGCAGAGCTCATCGTGCTAGTTGGTTCGCACACCTCGATGGCAGATTTTTTCGACAAGGGTCGACGAGGTATGGCTTCAACCTTTTTGACCCGCATGAAGGTCTCTTCGGTACTAGTAGACGCTAAGGGAGTGGGTCGTCTTTACCGAACCCAAGTCCGTAAACGGGATCTCGCGCTCCTTGTGCTCTCGGCCTTGTTCACGCTGGTAGTGATCGCCGTAGTAACCGAACCAGTTCGTCTGCTTTTGCGCACTCTTTGGTTGAATCTAGGAATGTGATGTCCGGTGATTAACCTCCGCTACCACATTGTTAGTGTCGTCGCAGTTTTTCTAGCACTAGGCATAGGTCTGGCTTTGGGCTCTACGTTCGTCGATTCAATTCTCGTTAACGAACTAGAAGACCAAGTAAATCAACTTGACGTAGCACAAGAAGAGGCAGTTGAACTAAAGAACCAGGCAATAGAGGAAAGAGATTTAGAAGCGCAAAATAATGAGACAATGCGGGCTCAAATAGCCGCTTTGGAAGACGACCATTTGGCAAATCTTGCTGAGCTTCGACAGGTTAGTGATCGAGAGCGACAAGCTTTGATGGATCAAGCTGAACTAGAGACCGAAAGCGCGAAGCTGCGACTTAATTCCATCGAGACGTTAATGTCAAGAGGTCGGCTTGCTGGGACGTCCTGGCTTCTCCTAGCACCTACTGCGGCCGACCGCCTGGTAGTTGCTGAAATCCGAGAAATCTTGACCCGTTCAGACGGCGATTATCTTGGAACGTTGTGGATTCGACCGAGTATGGACTTCGAAGACCAAGAAACAATTCATGAGCTCTCCGAGATTTATGGGGAAGAAGTTCCTCCAGAGAAAATCGCGGGCGTCACCATTTCTAACCTTGCGACCGCTCTGGCAGCCGGTCAGAAGTCCGGCAACACTCAGGACGTTGAGGTACAAGAATTCATCGAACGGTTAATCGATATCGGCTTAATTCGATACGACCGATATCAGGCCACATCCACCATTGACGAGCTGTCGAACGCCGCTAACAGCATCCTGATCGTGAACGACCCAGATCACCTAACTCTCCATCAACAATTGTTTGTTCCACTTATTGAGGAAATTTCTGATCGAGGCGCAACGGGGGTCGGAGCGGTCTTGGAGCTAAAAAAACCAAACCTTCCTAGAGGCCAAGTGGTCGACAGAATCCGCAATGATTCAGATCTTGCCCAGACATGGGCGACGTTTGATGATGTCGGCTCCTTCGAAGCTCGATTTGGTTTGCTTGTGGGTCTCGACCGCCTCCCGTCTATAGGTCACTACGGAGACCTTCCAACTGCAGAGGAGCGATACCCGCGGTGATGCATGTCGTGGCTATAGTTCCCGCAAAAAATAGGGTGGACTCCATAGCAGCAACCGTGACAGCTCTCTCGCAGATCCCCGATGTGGTTGAAGTGTTAGTGGTTGACGATGGATCAATCGACGGCACTGGCGAGATCGCAGAGAAAGCAGGGGCGCGAATCGTGTCTCTAAATTCCAATGTTGGTAAGGGCGATGCAGTGCTGGCAGGTGTCGCGGCTTCGGGAGCACCCCAAAGCTACCTTTTGGTTGACGCTGACCTTGGCGACTCCGCCGTCCACGCCGCAGAGTTGTTAAGGCCGCTAAGTGATAACGCCGCTGAGATGGTGATTGGAGTTTTCCCCAAGGCTGGACGATCTAAGGGATTCGGCTTATTGAAACGGGCGGCTACCCAAATCCTCTTCGATGCCACTGGCCGAAAGTTTGCGGAACCCTTGTCGGGTCAAAGAGCAGTGGACGGTTCGTTGATGCGGTCTCTAAATCTTGCTCCGCGTTTCGGGCTCGAGATTGGGTTGACCATCGATGTCGACAAAGCTGGCGGACGTATCGAAGAAATTGCAGGAGACTTTTCGCATCTCCCCACCGGTCGCGGGCCTAAGGGCATCCTGCATCGGGCGAAACAATTTCGCGATGTAGCGCAAGCGTCCGCGTCCCGACTTGGATGGCGAGGCACTCTAGAGTCAATGAGTCGATCTTTGATGAGGAGAACCAACACTTGATTTTTGTAATAGGCACCTTCTTCATCGCTTTCGTTGCGGCTTTACTCGCGTGGGGTCGCACCGGTCCCTTCTTGTTGAGTTTGGGTTTACAAAAAGACAACTATCGAGGACAAAGCCTTTTCGCGATTTCTGGGATCATTGTCGTTGTCGTTGAAATCCTCGTTGTTGTCAACCTGTACTGGGGCTTCAATGACTCGCTACGGGGAGCACATGTTGTGGCAGTGTTGATGCTCGTAGTGGTGTTCGGATACTTAGGGTGGATCGACGACACCAAAGCTAAAGAAAGCGGAGGAGGCTTCCGGGGTCATCTGGGCTCCGCATATTCGGACCACGCTGTTACCACTGGGCTAATCAAGCTGGTAGCAGGCGTAGCGGTTTCAATAGGTGCAGTGTTAGTGGCAGACGCGACCGACGGTCTGGTCGAGCTAATTCGTGGAGCGGCGATTGTCGCCTTAAGCGCCAACATGCTCAACCTTTTCGATCGGGCGCCAGCGAGATCGACGAAAGTTTCATTTTTGTGGTTTGTAGTGCTCGCAGCGTCGGTGTTCATATGGAGTGACTCCCATACTGCTCTGCAACTTGTCTGGGCTGCAGGCGCTGTTGGAGCGACAACAGGACTAGCGCCGTCGGAACTTATGGAACGACATATGCAGGGCGACACTGGCGTAAACGTCACGGGTGCTTTGCTGGGCTTCTCCACATTTATGGTGGCCACACCTGTTGTCCAGTGGGTCGTTCTAGCGGTACTTGCATCGCTAAACCTCGCTAGCGAGCGCACCTCCTTTAGCGAGGTGATTGCGGCTAATCCATTACTTAGTCGAATTGACGAAGCAGGCGTCAGGCAGCCAAAGGTATGACATGACAGTTGTGACAGGTGCTGGAGCGCGTACCTTCGTCAAAAGTGTTCGCAACGGTCATCACCATGGAGGAGTTGAACCGCTAAATTCACTTCAAGTGCCTTGGGACCTCAGCCATGACTAAACATATCTTTGTTACCGGTGGGGTCGCGAGTGGCCTCGGTAAAGGGATAACCGGCTCCTCCCTCGGGCGCCTTCTCAAAGCCCGAGGTCTTCGCGTCACGATGCAAAAGTTTGACCCTTACATCAATGTGGATCCGGGCACGATGAATCCCTTTGAACACGGCGAAGTCTTCGTTACTGATGACGGAGGAGAAACCGATCTAGACCTCGGACATTACGAACGTTTCATTGATGAACCACTGACCAAAGACTCAAACGCGACCACAGGATCCATATATCAAGCGGTGTTGGCCGCAGAACGACGCGGAGACTACTTGGGGAAAACGGTTCAGGTGATTCCACACATCACTGACGAGATTAAGAGACGAATTCGTCGATTGGCCACCGCCGATACCGATGTAGTCATTACTGAAGTAGGGGGCACGGCGGGCGACATTGAGATCCTGCCGTTCCTAGAAGCGATTAGGCAGATGCGGCTGGACGCCGGTCGTGGAAATGTCTGCTACGTGCATGTAACCCTGGTGCCCTTCATTGGACCCTCAGGAGAGCAGAAAACCAAACCCACCCAACACTCCGTAACTGAACTACGCAGTCGTGGAATCCAGCCCGACGCGGTCGTACTGCGAAGCGAAGAACCAATTGACACAGCGTTGCGGGAGAAAATATCTCGCCTATGTGATGTAGAGCTTTCCGGTGTTGTGAATGCTCCAGACGCATCAAACCTCTACGAGGTACCACTGGTCCTTCATGAAGAAGGATTAGACCGCTACGTGTGTGAAATCCTCGGTCTAGCCAACCTCGAACCAGACCTTCGCTCATGGTCATCTTTAGTTAATCGAATAGAACAAGCAACCTCAACAGTGCGCATAGGCATTATTGGTAAGTACGTGAGCCTACCCGACGCTTACATGTCGGTAGTAGAAGCGTTGCGCCACGGCGGATACCACCACGGAGCTGAGATAGACATTGACTGGATTCAAGCAGAAGATGTTGAGGGTCTTCTGGCGGAAGGGCGACTCAGCCACCTCGACGGCATGATTATCCCTGGAGGGTTCGGTGAGAGGGGGATCGAGGGCAAGATTGCCGCAGCGCAATTCGCCCGAGAGCACGCGATTCCCTGTCTAGGGATATGCCTGGGATTGCAAGTAATGGTCACGGACTTCTGTCGGAACCAGTTGGGATTGGCGGGAGCGAACAGCCGCGAGTTCGACCCAACAACTCTCCACCCGGTGGTCGATTTGATGGACTCACAACTCGAGGTAACAGATCTGGGTGGAACTATGAGACTCGGTTTGTACCCAGCGCGGCTCATGGAAGGCAGTTTTGTTGCGGACCTTTATGGAGAAGCTCTTATTTATGAACGCCACCGGCACCGCTATGAGGTGAACAACGACTACCGCGCTCAAATGGAAGAAAACGGGCTGCAATGCAGCGGTATTTCACCCGACGGCCGTTTGGTGGAATTCATTGAACTTGACTCCCACCCCTTCTGGGTTGGCACCCAAGCGCATCCGGAATTCATGAGCCGACCTGATCGACCGGCACCCCTTTTCAGGGGCCTTGTGGAAGCCGCCCTTAGTCGAGCGGAAGGTCGAAATCCAAAACTTATAGAGTCGAGTACCGAGTCGGTGGATTGAGCGATGGTCGGCACACCCGACCCCGACTACCGACTAGTCAGTGAAGAGTTACTTCATTCGGGCTACGCCTTCGATCTTTACTCCACAAGCTGGGTTGATTCTGAAGGTGAGACCTTTGATCGAGACATAGTGCGCCACCGCGGAGCCGTCGCGATTGTGCCAATTACTAACGACGGACTCAGCGTGCTGCTGGTTCGTCAGTTCCGCACTCCGGTAAATGATTGGCTTTTGGAGTTGCCGGCTGGGCTGCGAGACAAAGAAGGTGAGTCCGACGTAGATACTGCGAGCCGCGAACTAGAGGAAGAAGTGGGTTGCGTCGCCGACACTATGGAACATTTGGTTACGCTAGCCACGGCGGTCGGGTTCACTGACGAGTCCATTTCGATTTACCTTGCCCGCGGCCTTTCGTGGACAGAACGACGAGCAGATGGCGTTGAAGAAAAGTTGATGACGGTGGAGAACGTTGCGCTTGCTGATGTGCCGGCGATGGTTGCTGATGGAGAAATTATCGACGCGAAAACAGTTGCGGGTCTACTGGTAGCACGCCAGAGAATGGCCGGCTAACTAGATGAACACGCTTGAAGCATCTTGGTTAGACCAATTCTTGAAGTGGAAAGTTGCTAACAAAGGCCTTACAACTGCAACCAAAGAAGCTTACGAAAGAGATATGAAAGCTTTCTTGGAGTGGTTAGACCACGGCGACCAGCGCGTGAAAACAGTAGATGAAGATTGCATCGCTTCTTACGTGGAACACCTGCATGATTCGGACTATCGGCTCTCTACTGTGGCTAGAGCTGTTGTGGCAATTAGACAGTTCTTCGCTTATTTAGTTGTTGAAGCTGAAATACTCGCCGTAGACCCCAGTGAATCAATTGCTGTCCCCACCATTAGTGATGGACCGCCGAAAGCTTTAACCGTCGAACAAATAGAGTCACTTCTGGACTCTCCAGCGGGTGACGGTCCAGGTGCCCACAGGGATCGCGCAATGCTCGAAGTGTTATACGGATGCGGTTTGAGAGTTGGAGAACTTGTGGGCCTTAACACCGACGACGTTGACCTAGATGGGGAAGTGCCACTGCTGCGGGTATTCGGTAAAGGCCAAAAAGAGCGTGTGGTGCCTCTCGGGGGACAAGCTCACCTTGCGCTGTCACAGTGGATGAGCGGAGTTGGCCGCAACACAGCGCTAACGCTCCGTAAGGGATCGGAGCAGAGAAAGGCTGAAGTAGCAGTTTTTTTAAGTTTGGCGGGGAAACGTCCAGGAACCCGCCTCTCGCGTATGGGCGCCTGGAAGATCGTCAGGCGTCATGGAGATAAAGTTGGATTGGGTCGAGAACTGACGCCTCACGTCCTGCGACACTCATGCGCAACGCACATGCTGCTGAACGGAGCCGACATCCGTTACGTGCAAGAACTATTAGGTCATGCGTCTATTCGAAACACCCAGCGATATACCGCTTTGAGAGAGGAAGATCTCCGAAGGAGACATCTACAAGCACACCCTCGAGCGGAGGTTGAGTTAGTCCTAGGGAAAGAAGATGTCTAAGTCAAACACGGGGAACCGCACTCAGCTAGCGCACCTCGTGCGGCGTTTCTTCACAAGTTTGGGACGAACATCCCCAGACGTCCCAGATGTCATTTGGGCGAAGGGAATTTTACTTGAACCCGAATTTGAACTCTGGGAGAAGATGACCCCGTCGGACCAAAGGCATTCAATTGCAGTGGCCCAAATGGCAGGCAATGAATTACCTGATGACGTCACGGTTGTGAGAGCAGGGCTGCTTCATGATGTCGGGAAAATCGCTGTTCGGTCAGGGCTCATTACCCGAGTCCTCGCCGCGATCACCAAGCCGTTAGTTACCCAACATAGAATCGACCGTTGGTCGCGAGGGAAAGGCCCGCTAGCAACTCTTGGTGTATTTATGGCATACCCGCAACTAGGTGCCAGCATGCTTAGGGAAGCCGGGAGCGACGAGTTCATCGTGAGGTGGGCTACGGAGCACCATTTACCCGCAGCACAGTGGACCGTGGAGAGAACAAGAGCAGAGGTCTTGCAGCGAGCGGACCAATTCGCGGTGTAAGAAGGTTGTATGGAAGCGGCAGAAATCACTGAGCGATTAAAAAACGTGATACGGCGGACTTACGGAGATCGAGTTGGAACATTTAAGTTGAGTTCTGTAGACGAAGCGACGTCAAGAGCCAGACAACATGCCCGGTCCCAGTTGTCCAAAGAAGAACGTCTATTAGTTGACCGAGCGTTAGTGCCGTTCCGAGACTGGCTAATCGAGAGAGACCCCGAAGCTGCTGAACGAGTAGCGGCCGGAGCTCCGGCCCCTCAAGACATAGAGACAGCCTGTCACGCTGCAGAAGACCATGCCGTGGCACAGATGGCTCCCGAGATCACTGACCAAGAAGTAGCTCTTCTTGAGGCCCGGCTAGAAAATGGCCGGATAGAGACGATTGAGGAGCGAAACCGAAGACGTCGTCGACCGCTCAGTCTAAAAAACCGACATGTGAGGACTATGGCATGGGGCCTGGGAGTCATAGTGCTTGGAGCGGGACTAGCAACGCTGGCAAGTGAAGTGGGAACTCTCGTAAACGTCGCGGGCATCGCCATCTTTGTCTATGGCTTTCGGAAATGGCGTTCGGATGAAACAACCTCAAACGTGCCTGACGTCTCGGTATTTCGGGGCGGCAAAATCAAAAGAAATGGTGAGACCCAGTTGTAGTACGAGTGATCAGACTGGCTAGGTCGGAGATAAGAAACCCATCGCTTCTTTAGCGCGACGCACTGTCAAAGCTGCTACCTCAGATGCTTTCTCGGCGCCCCGAGCAATAATCCGATCAAGTTCCGCGGGATCAGCAAGAAGTTCAGATCGCCGTAACTGGACCGGTTCAAGAACGTTGACTACTGCCTCGGCTGCGTCGGTCTTAAGGGGCCCATATTGGGTGTACTCATCGGCGAGGAGTTCAGGATCTTTGTCCGTCGCCGCGCCCAGAATTGAGAGAAGGTTCGACACGCCGGGTTTGGATTCGAAGTCGAAACGCACATCGTTACTGGAGTCCGTCACTGCTCGCTTAAATTTCTTTGCAATCGACCCAACATCTTCGAAGATGCCCACGGTGCCCAAACTTGACTCCGCTGATTTGGACATTTTGTTAGTCGGTTCCTGAAGGTCCATCACCCGTGCCGCGATCTTTGGAATAGCAGCAGCCGGCAACACGAAGGTATCCCCGTAACGAGAATTGAACCGTTCCGCTATATCGCGAGTCAGCTCCAAATGTTGTCGCTGATCGTCCCCGACCGGCACCCGATCGGCGTCATAAATCAGAATGTCAGCTGCCATTAACGCCGGATAGGTGAAGAGGCCAGCTGAAACATGCTCCTGACTTCCATCGCCTTGCTTCGCTGACTTGTCCTTGAACTGAGTCATCCGGCGTAGTTCGCCGAATGAAACTGTGCATTCAAGTAGCCATGAGAGTTCCGTGTGATACGGCACATGGCTTTGAACAAATAACGTGCACACCTCGGGATCTAAGCCGACTGCTACCAAGGTAGCCATGGTCTCCAGAGTTTTGGCACGTAATTCTTCAGGGTCCTGTTGCACAGTCACAGCGTGCAGATCAACCGCGCAATAGAAGCTGTCGTGTTCGTGTTGATCGAGTTCCCATTGGCGAAGAGCTCCTAGATAATTGCCGAGATGGATATCTCCGGTGGGTTGAATACCAGACAGGACTCTCGTCATGGACTTGACGGTACCCGAGCCAGAGCCTGAAACCGCAGAACCCGACCGGAGAGAGCAGTAAGCCCCAAAAGATAGGCTTAGCGTGTTACATCAATGTGATTTGCTCCGCTATCGTTATGCAATGCCCTATGCGGTACAGACAGAGGTCTTTGAAGGCCCATTTGACGTCCTGCTGCGACTCATTCTTGACCAAGAAGTCGACATATATGAGGTGTCGCTTACAGCGATTGTGGATGCGTATTTGACCGAGATGGACAAAATACTTGGCGCTCGCCTTGACACAAATTCTTCCGCCCCCAGAGTCGACCTCGAATTGGCGACGGAGTTTTTGTTGATCGCAGCCACTCTTGTTGAGCTGAAGACACGCCGTCTATTACCCGACCAAAACGATGGTGACCTCGACGAAGAACTTGCTCTATGGGAGGAACGAGACCTGCTCCTTGCTCGACTCCTCGAATGTCAGACCTTCAAGAGCGCAGCTTCCGCTTTACGTCAGATGAGCAGCGAAGCTTCAGCCAGTTACCCGCGAACCACTGGCCCTGATCAGCATTTCCTATCCCTTGCACCCGACTTACTCGACGGAATCGAGCCAACTCATTTAACAATGGCGTTAGTCAGTGCGTTGACCCCCACAGCAGTAAACCGGGTGGACCTTGGCCACGTCGCTTCAGTAAAAGCGTCAGTAACGGACGCGATGTTTGAAATCATCGACGAACTTCCCCAGATAGGAACGGCAAGTTTTAAGCAACTCACTCATGGGCTAGTCGACCGGATCGAGGTAGTTGTTCACTTCCTCGCCATCCTCGAGCTCTACAAGCAAGGACACATCGAACTAGAACAAAAAGAGCGCTTTGGGGATATAACTCTGACCTGGACAGGTAACGAACAAGAGTTACTCGTCCCCAGTGGTGGTGAGTCCTATGACGGCTAATGGCGACGCTGACGCCTTTGAGGTTTTAGCAGCGCAACTAGAAAATGAAGGTTCACTAGCGGACTCCAATTCAACAAACCAAGACTTTCCTGATCTGGATCCAACATTGGTCCCCGCTGACGTCCGCGCCGCTCTAGAAGCCATATTGCTAGTAGCGACCGAACCCGTGCCACCGACTGTTCTCGCTCAGCTTCTAGAGGTAGGCGTGGAAACGATTGAAGCTTTATGCGACTACTTGGTCGACAGCTACGCACAAGAAGAACGCGGGTTTACGATCTCTCGCATCGCTGGGGGATACCGCTATCAGACCGCTGATGCGCAGGCGCCGTATGTAGAACGGTTCGTTCTCGAAGGGCAATCAACTCGACTCTCAAGCGCCGCTCTAGAAACCTTGGCCATAGTCGCCTACAAACAGCCTGTTTCGCGAGCCCAAATAGCTTCCATACGTGGAGTAAACGTGGATGGTGTCACCCGTACCCTGCAACAACGGGGCTACATCAAAGAGGTAGCACGGGACCCCGGGCCAGGGAACGCCGCAATGTACGGCACAACCGCACTGTTTCTTGAAGGGATAGGCGTTGACAGTCTTAACGAATTACCCAACCTCAGCGACTTCGTCCCAGAAGCCAAGGTGGTTGAAACTCTCGAGGCTGTTTTACTGGGCGAGGAAAGCGAACCTGAAGATGAGGCCACCACTGACGCTCAAGATGTGAGTCCTCCGAAGTGAGCAGCGGGGAGTCGCGTGAGCGACTCCAGAAGGTCCTAGCGCGAGCGGGAATTGCGAGCCGCCGTGCCAGTGAGGAAATGATTCAGGCAGGACGCGTAACTATCAACGGGCGAACCGCCTCGTTAGGCGACAAAGCGGCCGATGCCGACCACATTGAATTAGATGGAATCCCTGTTCTGAGAGACCCGAACCTTGTCCACTACTTACTCCACAAGCCGCGTGATGTGGTGTCTACAGCTAGCGACACTGGAAACCGGCAAACTGTCGTCGATTTGGTTCCTTCCGCAATCAGGGTCTACCCAGTGGGGCGACTCGATGCGGACAGCGAAGGTCTCATAATATTGACCAACGATGGTGACTTAACCCATCGGTTAACTCACCCAAGTTTCGGTGTGCCAAAGGAATATTTGGTTCATGTCGAAGGCGCTCCGCAGCGCTCAGCACTGAGGGCGCTACGCGAAGGGATCCAGTTGGAAGACGGAATGACCGCTCCCGCACAAGTCTCTATGCCAGACCAGGGGCTGCTAAAAATAACGATCCATGAGGGGCGCAACCGGCAAGTACGTCGAATGTGTGACGCTGTTGGTCACCCTGTTGTTCGACTAGTTCGGGTTCGTATTGGTCCAATAACAGACTCCAGCCTGATTGCCGGATCGTGGCGAGAATTAACTAATGAAGAAGTTCGGTCCCTCTACGAAGCGTCGACCAATTCTTAATCTCACTTCAGGCTTTCGGGAAGGCTTCGGTACCATCTTCAGAAGAGGACATCACTTCGAGCGGACAGGTTTGACACGATTATGAACAGCAACATGCGCCGTGCTCAAATCGTGGGGACCGGGCTGATCGGCGGATCCGTTGCGATAGCGCTCAAAAACGCTGGATGGTACGTAACTGGCAAAGATGTAGACGAGAGCCGGGTAGAACGCGCCCATGAACTGAGCGTCATTGACGATATCGGCATGGATAGCAACGCCGAGCTAACAGTCGTCGCTGTTCCAGCTAGTGCGCTTGAAGTTGAAGTCACTAATGCGTTGGAACAGACCAAAGGAATAGTGACTGATACAGGGAGTGTAAAAACGGCCGTTTCCCGTAATATTCGTGACCCTCGGTTTATTCCCGGGCATCCAATGGCTGGGTCAGAGCAAGAGGGGGTAGATGGAGCGGACCCGGGGATTTTTGACGGAGCGGTGTGGGTGCTGACACCCACCGAAGGGACTGATGATCTAGGGCTACGCGATCTTCAGACCGTAGTGAGTTCTATGGGGTGCGATGTCGTAACTATGGCTCCTGAACGTCACGATGCGCTTGTAGCGATAGTGTCCCACGTCCCCCATCTGACCGCTGCCAGCCTGATGTGTCTTGCTGATGACCGCGCATTAGATGATGCTCCGTTATTGCGTTTGGCGGCGGGCGGATTCCGAGATATGACTCGAATCGCGGCCGGCCATCCAGAAATCTGGCTCGACATTTGCGAAGAGAATAGAGAGGCGATAGTCACCGTTTTGGATGAATTCTCCCAGCGCATTCAGCAGATCCGTTCCATTGTTGCTGACTCGGATCGCAACGGACTGACAGACGTCTTGACACAAGCCCGACGAGCGCGCACGAATCTTCCATCGCGGTATGTCCGGCCACAGGACCTAATCGAAGTGAGGATCCCTATTCCAGATCGCAAGGGGCAGATCGCCAACATCACCATGCTCGCAGCCGATTGCGATGTGAACGTGGCAGATATCGAGGTCGCTCACTCAACCGAGGGTGCTCAAGGCGTATTAGTGCTGATCGTAGCGAGAGCAGAAGTCCAACGATTCCTCGCCGTTCTTGCAGGCCAAGGCTATAAACCAACTACTCGAGAGCTTGCATGAGCGAAAGTGCAGTTATTGGTCCCTTCGGTGCCTCGACCATTGGCTCCGTGAAAGTCCCTGGCTCTAAAAGCCACACCAATCGAGCATTGCTGTGCGCGGCATTAGCTCAAGGCACTAGCCGATTGTCAGGAGTGCTATTCGCCGACGATACCGAGGCGATGTTGGACGCCATCAGATTGCTAGGTGCCGAAGTTGAAGAGAATCGTAGAGACTTGAGTCTGCAAATAACCGGCTCGGGTGGGTGCCCTCAACTAGATGAATCGACCATCGACTGCAGATCGTCGGGAACAACCTCTCGGTTCCTGCTACCGGTTCTCGCCACTGGGCATGGCGCAGCCACACTGGATGGAAGCAAACAACTACGTTCTCGTCCCTTTGCTGAGCAGGTAGCAGCTTTGAGGTCGCTTGGGTGCGATTTGCAAGAAACTCGAGCGCTAGGCGAACTGCCAATTGAGATTCAGGCCGATGGTCTCGCAGGTGGAGAGATTGAGGTAGCAGCAGATACCAGTAGCCAATTTGTCAGCGGCCTCTTGATGGCGGCTCCTCTATGCGATGAAGGTTTAACGGTGCGACTCGTGGGCACGCCGGTTAGTCGCCCTTACATCGACATGACGGTCGAAGTCATGAGAAATTTCGGTGTTGAAGTAAACAAGGTGGATGACTCGACATATGTTGTTCCACCCAGCGAGTACAAGGCGACTGAGCTTGAGGTAGAACCCGATGCGACAGCGGCGTCCTATTTTTTCGGCGCTGCAGTGATTACGCAAGGCAAAGTCAGGGTTGACGGGCTCCATAAACGAAGCATTCAAGGGGACATTCAATTTGTGAGCGTGCTCGAAGAACTTGGGGCCAAAGTAACTTGGGGTGACAGATTTGTTGAAGTTGAAGGAGATCGCATCGGCGGCGGGAGCTTTGATTTGCGGGATTTCTCGGACACGGCGCAAACATTGGCCGCAGTCGCCGCATTTGCTGATTCCGATGTCGAGATCAGCGGCATCGGCTTTATCCGGGCGAAGGAAACAAACCGATTAGCGGCGATGACCGCTGAGCTCTCTAAGTGCGGTGTCGAAATAACCGAAAAGCCCGACGGTCTGCTGGTGCGACCTAACAAATGGCTTCTAAGGGGTGCAGTGATCAACACATATGACGATCACCGAATGGCCATGTCGATGTCCCTTCTCGGGCTCCGCGTACCCCGAATAGAGATTCTTGACCCCGATTGCGTAAACAAAACCTTTCCTGAGTTTTTTGATCGTCTCGAAGAGCTAAGACCAAGAGCACAGGAGCGTTCAGATGTTGCAGCCGTTGTAGCGATAGACGGACCTGCGGGTTCAGGTAAATCAACGGTTGCGCGGCGCTTAGCTGCAGAGCTTGACTTACCCCATTTCGACACCGGAGCCATGTACCGGGCGGTAGCAGTAGCGGCATTGAGGGCCGGAGTAGACATAGAAGACGCCGATGCAATCACCAAATTGGCGGAACGGGCGAATGTCGAAATTCACGAAAGAATAGTTATCGACGGAGTGGACGCCACAGAAGAAATCAGAACTCCACAGGCCAACCAGATGGTCAGCGTCGTCGCTGCGAACCCTCAGGTACGACGAGTGTTGGTGCAGCGACAGAGGGAATGGGCGACTGGTCTGGGAGGAGGAGTGATGGAAGGCAGGGATATAGGAACAGAAGTCTTTCCCGATGCCCTGCTCAAGGTTTTCCTTACTGCTGATTTGTCTATAAGAGCGGAGCGACGTTTCAATGAAAGTTCAGATCAAACCTTCGACCATGTCTTCGAGGACCTAAAGCGCCGTGACCAAGTGGACTCGACGCGACAAGACTCCCCGCTATTAGTGGCTCCAGGTGCCGTTATCTTTGACTCAAGCGGTCTGAGTGTCGAAGATGTGGTGTCGCATCTCGCAACAATTTTCCGTGGTTTGGTGGACGACTAATGGGAGACACCGATCAAAAGGAAGACCAAAGAGCGCACTGGTACAACCGTTTCATGTACCGGCTCCTCAAGTATCTGCTCTGGGGAATCTTCAAAGTTTGGAACCGAGTCACGATCGAAGGAGCAGAAAATATTCCGGTCGGAGCTTGCGTTTGGGCCCCTAACCACCGGAGCTACATTGACACCCCGCTGCAGGCGTGCGTGCCTCGTCGATTGCGATTTATGGGCAAAGACTCAATGTGGGAAAGTCGCTTTTTTGGATGGTTATTTACAACGATCGGATGCTTCCCCGTAAGTCGTGGCAGTGCTGACCGAGCCGCTCTCGTCACAGCGCTCGGAGTTCTAGAAAATGGAACTGATCCCGTTGTCGCCTTTCCTGAAGGAGAGCGAAAAGACGGACCTCGAGTGTTTCCTCTGTTTGACGGGGCTGCATATTTGGCTGCCAAAACTCAGGTTCCGATCGTGCCAGTAGGGATCGGCGGAACAGCAAGGGCTATGCCTAGAGGTTCGAAGTTTCTATACCCCAAGCGCGTCCACGTCATAATTGGAAAGCCCATGCCCCCTCCACCTTTAAATGAGAAGGGTCGACTCTCTCGCAATGACGTACGAGCTACAACCGAGGCGTTACGCGAAGAAATCCAGACCCTATTCGATCGCGCTCAAGCTGTATGTGGAAACCCAAACGTCTACGACCCTGACAGCGAGCCAGAAAGCCAAGAACCAGGGGATTGAAAGTGAAGTCCTAATCAGAGAGAGACGCCAGCACTTCACTGGCAGCGATCTCTCGATCAAGAGGCGCCATCCGAGCGTCGCTAGGCACTGCAAGCAAAGCATATACAGCAGTCTCTAAAACAGATAGCAGTTCGCGGAGTTCTCTGGGTGGCGGAAAATACTCGTCCTCATCTGTGATCTTGAGTTCTTCAACACCCAGTCGTGGCGACAGTTTCTCAATTATGGCCTCAACAAGTTCTTCTGGGGCGGAAGCGCCGGCGGTTACCCCAACGGTCCCTTGAAGATCTGCTGGTAGCTCCTCGGCGGAATTGATGCGATAAACATGTGAGCATCCTGAGCTCTCAGCTAATTTCGCGAGCGCCATAGTATTCGACGAGTTCGCTGATCCAATAACTACTACCGCATCACACTTTTCGGCTATGGCAGAGAGGGCCGACTGCCGATTTGTTGTTGCGAAACATAGATCACTTCTGCCGGGCATCCAGACATCAGGGAAGCGCTCCCTAGTCGCTTCCAGGACCCCTTCCCAATCTCGATGACTAAGTGTGGTCTGAGCCAACATGGCGATCGGTGCTTCAAACTCAGGTAGTTCATCGACCTGAGTCGTATCTTCAACTAGGTGTATATGATCTGGCGCGACAGCTACGGTGCCTTCAGCTTCCTCATGTCCCTGATGACCCACATAAACGATCTTGTAACCCTTCGATGAACGAACGCGAACCTCATGGTGAACTTTGGTGACGAGGGGGCACACAGCGTCCACCACGTAACCTCCGCGATTTCTTGCTTCTGAGACCACTTCGGGTGCTGAACCGTGAGCTGAAAGCATCAGCGGTCTGCCTTCTGGCACTTCTGTCACATCGTCAACGAATACAACGCCGAGTCGTCGGAAACGATCCACCACCAGACGGTTGTGAACAATTTCGTGGTAGCAGTACACCGGCGGGTCGAAGGCCCTCACCATCCAGGCAAGAGCCTTGATCGCCATCTCGACCCCAGCACAAAAACCCCTAGGGGAAGCCAATAGCACCTGCTCAACGCTCACGAAACCGAGGTTACCGGCTTGAGGTTGGTTGCCGGGTGTCGGACCATCACACCCGTATCCTAAAGATTGTGTCCTTTCCCTTAATCTCTGAGGTGGTCCCCGGTAGCGCGGCGGATACCGCTGGTCTTTTACCAGGTGATGAGATTGTCGCTATCGACGGAGAGGTACCCACTGATGTAATTCGCTGGCAATTGCTCGTCGACGAGGCGGACCCGATTCTTAGCCTGCAGCGAGGCGGCTTAGAACTAGAAATCGAAGTTCAGAAAGGAGCCGGTGAGCCGCTAGGTGCACAGGTAGAGGCTTCAATATTCGATCGCGTTAGGACGTGCGACAACCACTGCGAATTTTGTTTCATTTACCAACTTCCTAAAGGCATGCGACGAAGTCTCTACCTGAAGGACGATGACTACCGTCTTTCCTTTCTGTATGGCAATTTCACTACCCTTACTCGCTTCACGGAAGCTGATTTAGAGCGCGTTGTTTCGGAACGTCTCTCTCCGCTCTACGTGTCCATTCATTCGACCAATCCAGACCTCAGGAGTCGAATGTTGAAGAATCCTCGAGGTGGGTACAGCCTGCGATGGCTAAGAGCGCTACTCGACTTCGGCATAGAAATCCACGGTCAGATCGTTGTGTGTCCAGGGATCAACGACGGAAAAGAACTAGATGACACGCTCCTGGGAGTACTAGACCAATTTCCCGAACTCCAATCTGTGGCAGTTGTACCGCTCGGAGTCAGCGACTACAACACAGAAGCGGCAATGCGACCCCATACCGAACAAGAAGCGCGCAGCGTTCTCGAGATTGTCGACCTTTGGCAGGAGCGTTACATGAAAACAGTGGGTCACAGACTCGTCTACGCGGCCGACGAGTACTACCTGTTAGCTGGCGAGCCATTTCCTAAAGCTGAAACCTACGGAGACTTTGCTATGCATGAAGATGGCATAGGGATGGCAAGGGCCTTTGGACTGGAGTTCACCAGTGAGACCGACTCGACGATAGGAACTCGTTCAGGTTTCTTTCAGTGGGTTGACGGGGCCCCACCTGAGGGTTATCGGGCGATTCGCTCTTCCCAGGGCTCTAATCGCGCCGGGGAACTGCTGTCTGACTCGAATTGCGCATCGAGCGAAACAAATCTCCTAGGCATAAAGCCCAGAAGGGACGCACCGATAGCGATTCTTACCGGCGAATACGGAGCACAAGTTCTTACCCCGTTGATCGCAGAGTTAGACAGAAATGACGTTCGAATCATCGAAGTTAAGAATAAATTCTTCGGTGGCAACATAAAGGTCACTGGCCTCATGGCCGGCGGAGATGTGCAAACCGCTCTGGATTCAGAACCTGAAGGTCACCGATACTTGCTTCCTGATGTTTGCCTCAACAACGGCAAGTTTCTGGATGGGGTTAGCGTAGAGGAGCTTCCAAAACTTGTGGAAATTGTTCCGACTAACGGAGCCGACTTGAGGCTGGCTCTAGAGGCTCGACGCACAAACGAATCGTCGGGGCCGGTTTTATGACGACCCAAGGAGTGTTGCCGGTCGTATCGATCGTTGGGCGACCCAACGTGGGAAAGTCGACATTGTTTAATCGCATCTTGGGTAGACGGGAAGCGATTGTAGAAGAGCGGCCTGGTGTTACCCGAGATCGGAAAGCGCTCGAAGCGGAATGGCTCGGACGGCACTTCGAGTTGGTAGATACCGGTGGGTGGATGCCATCAGGAAATGAGCTTGACGACAAAGTTTCTGCCCAGAGCGAAAAAGCTATTCAGGACTCTGATCTGATCGTCCTAGTGGTCGACGGCACCACGGGAATAACGGAAGAAGACGGTCGCGTCGCTGCGATCTTAAGGCGCTCTAAGGTGGCGGTCCTTCTCGCAGTCAACAAGATTGACAGTCCCCTTAGAGATGCAGATATCTGGGAATTCTTATCCCTTGGGCTAGGCGACCCCCTAGGTGTTTCGGCCTTGCACAGTCGCAACACCGGAGACCTCCTTGATCGAATTATTGAGACGTTGCCAGGTGCAGATCACGATTCGCCGGAAGATTTCGAAGAGGAAGAAGCTTCGAGTACCGACGAAATTCCCGGAGTGGCGATCGTAGGTCGACCCAATGTTGGAAAATCGACGTTGTTTAATCGGCTCATTGGAGATGACCGTTCAGTAGTCCATGACATGCCTGGAACCACTCGCGACGCGATAGACACAGTTGTGGAGACGGAACTTGGACCCTTGCGCTTTATCGATACGGCGGGAATGCGAAGAAAAGCTCGCGTCGATGACGACACCGAGTACTACTCGAATCTGAGGGCTCTGCGAGCTATCGACAAAGCAGACGTGGCGTTATTGGTAATTGATGCGACCGAAGGGGTCACCACTCAGGACCAACGTTTAGCGGAACGTGTCGATGCTGCAGGGTGTCCCATAGTGGTACTCCTGAACAAATGGGAGACGGTTGATCAGGAAGAAAAAGACGAGCTGATGTACCAGATTGGCCGACGACTCCACTTTCTAGGTGAATCACCGGTTCTTCGCATCAGCGCACTTACGGGTCGCGGGGTTCACCGGCTTGTTCCAGCGCTAGAAGCTGCCATCGACGCGTATGAAACGCGGGTGCCGACTCGCAAAGTCAATGAGGTAATTCAGCTAGCCCAGTCCGCACAACCGGCGCCTCACGGAGGCCGTGTCCTATACGCGACGCAGGGAGCAGCGCACCCGCCAACCTTTACTCTCTTCACAAACAAAGAGTTACCTTCAAGCTATGTGCGCTATCTCGAGCGTAAATTACGTGAAGAGTTCTCGTTGGGTGCGACACCAATAAAAATCAGGCTTCGCAGACGGGGATGAAGTCTTTTCGCAACAGTTTGGCTGCAGGGTGGATTCAATGATCGAATGTTGGCCATGACCTGGTGCGAGGCTTGCGACCGCGATTTCGACGTAGGTCTCCTAACTGAGGATGGCGATTGCCCAGCCTGCGGAAACTGGTTGACCGATCCTAAAGGAGCGGGTTCAGTTCCCTGGCATTTCTGGATCGTCTTGATCGGCGCGGTGATCTATTTGGGATGGAGAGCCTTGCAAGGAATTTACTGGGGACTCCAACAGATAGGTTGACGTCCCACGAGTTGCGGATCAGTGGCATAGCCCCTGTATCGTGACCTCGATACGGGCTGTGGCGCAGTTTGGTTAGCGCACTGGTCTGGGGGACCAGGGGTCGGAGGTTCAAATCCTCTCAGCCCGACACCAATGTGATCCTTCTTCTCTTGGAGGGGGGGGTTCACATTTCCGTGTACTTGACCAGAATTGGTAATTGCCACAGAACAATCAGGTCAGTCGAGACTTGAGATCTTTGAGAGTGTCCAACACCGATGCGGGGTCTGAAGTTCTCGAAACATAATTGCGCCAGTTGGGATTCAAAACGCTGCTCGATTCGGCTTCACCGAGAAACTCTTCGAACTTGTTCCAGAATGAGCCTTGATCCAACAACACTAACGGCAACTGATGAATGCCTAGTTGAGTCCAAAGTAAGAGCTCCACTACCTCGTCGAGCGTTCCGAGTCCGCCCGGTAAGGCGACAGCGGCGTCGCACAAGCGGAACATCTCCAACTTTCTTTCATGCATCGACGAAACCAACCTCAGGTCGATTTCTCCTCGATGTCGAACATCACGAGAAAAGGTGTCCTCAGGGTAGACCCCAATCACCTTCCCACCCTTAGAGATTGCTGCATCGGCCAGAACTCCCATCAGGCCCGAGTCGCTACCACCGAACACAACCGCCACTCGCTGTTTCGCTAGATGTTCGCCGAGCGCACGGGCAAGATTGGAAAATTCTTCTGCTTCTCCTAAAGACGATGCACAGAAAACAGCAACTGAAGTAACCAATGAGGATCCCTTCGACACTGCAATCACCCGCTCAAACAACCCAACGCAGCAACCAGTGCGTTCTGACGGCCACTACTTTCCAGCTGCAAAACGCCCACTGGCAAATTCACTGATGTAAGTGTTCGCACTGTCGGCTAGCCGTTCAGTTCTTGAGCTAAGTCGAGAGCCTGATTCCACTGACCATGGGCCATCAACAAGCGTCGGTACTGGACGAAAGGTCGCATACTGTTCAGCGCCATAACTCCCGCAAGTCGTTCCCCTTTTCTGTAGGCGACGACGAAAGCTCCTTCCTCTGCTGAGCCCATTAGAAAAGAAACCTCGTCGAAGTCGTTAGTGTCTCCCGCAATTTGAATGCGGTCTTCGTATTGATCCGACCAAACAAAAGGGACAGAGTCGTAAGCGGTGCTGTCAGCAGGTTGCAGCAAGTTCTTGGCGGCGAGCGCTGCGTGCTCAGTAGCCGTCGTCCAGTGCTCGGTTCTCAACGGCCTACCGCCCATCCACTGGTTAGGAACTCGAGCTACATCCCCTGCGGCATAAATTCCAGCGACCCCCACGTTGAGGTTCGTGTCGCACACAAGGCCATCATCGATCGTTAGGCCCGAGTCGTTGAGCCATTCGGTGTTAGGCGTAGCGCCGACACCGACCACTACTAAATCCGCTCCTATCCGGCTCCCGTCAGTCAGCTCAACTTCTTCCACAGTATGACTTCCGTAAATATTTCGAATCTGTACACCGACCCTTAAGTCGACTCCGTGGGACTGATGAAGCCGTCCGCAAGCGGAACCCACCTCATAACCCAAACCCCGCATCAGGGGAGCCGCACCAGCTTCAATTATCGATACCTTGCAACCCCGATGCAGAGCTGCTGCTGCAACTTCGGATCCAATGAAGCCCGCACCCACGATGATGACTGATGAACTTGACTGAAGAGCGGACCGAATGGCTAACGAATCTTCTACGGTCCGAAGGGTGTGAATGCCGCCAGTGTCGTTACTTTTTGAAAGTTTTCTTGCGCGAGCTCCGGTAGCAATTATGAGGCCATCGTAGAAAATCGTCTCGTCACCCACCGTGACCTCATGTGCCTCTGTGTCTAGTCGCGTTGCTGGTGATCCAAGAATGAGATTCAGATTCAGTTCCGCTAGATCAGGAGCTGAAATCAGACTGAGTTCGCCGGGGTCTTGTTCAGTGCTGAGCATTGTTTTCGATAGGGGAGGACGGTCATAGGGGAGATGCTTTTCTTCACCCACAAGGGTCAAGTTGCCTTCGAAGTTCGCCCGGCGAAGATTTTGACAGGCGCGAAGACCTGCCAGTGATGCGCCGACTACCACTATTTCGTTCACGCCCATCACCTCGTGGAGAAACGATACCGGGCAGTCCAGTCTCACAGATGACAGTAAGCAAAGACTAGAAATTGACCACGCAGGGTGACGAGCGCAGATGCTCTCGTAACAACGGAAACATAAATCAATCACCGTTTGTGCTTGCGCGCGGGCAAAGAGACCGGTACAGATGCTTGACAACGTTGTAACTACACGGGTGTAATCACAAGTCCGGAACTTAATCGATTTGGGTCGATGATTTGATTCTGAGCCCTGACGCCCCCGAGCCCCACACAGGGTTGGGCAAGTTAGGGCAGGAGTCCTTTCGTTGACGGACAGCCAACTCGAACTAGCCGGAAGTGGCAGATGAGGAGCGGAAGTGGCGATCACGGATCAGGCGGAGGCCAAAACAGAAGAAGTAGTTGATGGCAGCGCCGCAACCGGAATGCAGGTCCAAAAACGCGACGGCAGCAAACAGACGGTTGATGTCAACAAGATTGTCAGGGCAGTTGAACGTTGCGCGAACGAGTTGCCTGGTGTCGATCCAATGCGTATTGCTACACGGACTATTTCCGGCCTACATGACGGGGCGACTACTACTGAACTAGATGAGCTTTCGATACGAACGGCAGCGGCTCTCATAGTTGAAGAGCCGAACTACTCACGATTAGCGGCCCGACTCTTGGGGACGTTCATCGACAAAGAAGTCCAGAACCAGAATGTCTACTCATTTAGCCAATCCATCGAATTGGGTGCCGAGTGTGGACTCATTCACGACGGAGTTCTGGAGTTCGTGCAAATTCACGCCCGAAAACTCAACAACTCAGTGCTTGAGGAACGAAACAACCTCTTCGAATTTTTTGGCCTCCGCACGGTTTACGACCGCTATTTACTCAGGCACCCCACCGAGCGAACAGTTATTGAAACCCCGCAATATTTCCTGCTGCGAGTCGCGTGTGGTTTAGCTCGCACACCAGACGAGGCGATCACCTTGTACGAGTTGATGTCGAGTCTTGAGTACCTGACCTCAAGCCCAACCTTGTTTAACTCGGGAACTGCACATCCACAAATGTCGTCGTGTTACCTGCTGGACAGCCCCGAGGATTCCCTTGAGGGCATATACAAGCGTTACACCGACATAGCTCAACTTTCTAAGTTCGCCGGCGGCATAGGCGTCGCATGGCACCGAATCCGTTCTAAAGGATCCTTGATTGGCGGGACCAATGGACTGTCAAATGGCATCGTCCCTTGGCTCAAGACCCTGGACTCTTCGGTCGCGGCAGTGAACCAAGGCGGTAAGCGAAAAGGTGCAGCTTGCGTATACCTAGAGACCTGGCACGCCGATCTTGACGATTTCCTCGAATTGAAAGACAACACCGGAGATACGGCGCGACGAGCTCACAATCTAAACCTCGCGAACTGGATCCCGGACCTGTTTATGGAGCGAGTGGAAAATGACTGGCAATGGTCGATGTTCGACCCCAAAGCTGTTCCACACCTCACAGATCTTTACGGTGAAGAGTTCCAACAGGCCTACCTTGCCGCCGAACAGCAAGGACTTTATGAACGCCAGGTTCCGGCGAGGCAGCTATACAGCCGGATGATGCGCACCCTTGCCCAAACCGGCAACGGATGGGTCACATTCAAAGACGCATCAAACATGAAATGCAACCAAACGGGTGAACCCGGAAATGTTGTACACCTTTCCAATCTCTGTACCGAAATCTTGGAAGTCACAAACCAAGAAGAGACGGCTGTCTGCAACCTAGGGTCGGTAAATCTAGGTCGCCTTGTCCGAGATGGATCCTTCGACTTCGATCGTTTGGGAGAGGTTGTACGCACAGCGGTTCCATTCTTAGACCGAGTCATAGACATCAACTTCTACCCAACCAGCGAGGCCGGTACGTCCAATAGCAAATGGCGCCCAGTTGGCCTAGGTCTCATGGGTCTACAAGATGTTTTCTTTCAACTCGGGATAGCTTTTGACTCCCCGGAAGCACTTGAACTATCAACAAAGATCAGCGAGGAAATCTACTTCTGGGCATTATCGGCTAGCTGCGACCTAGCTGCTGAAAACGGCTCGCACGACAGTTTCGGTGAAACCCGCGCAGCTCAGGGAGATCTCCAGTTCGATCTATGGGGTATCGAGCCGAGCGATACAGCGCGCTGGGCCGCACTCAAAGACCGCATAAGCCAACATGGCCTGCGCAATTCCCTGATGATAGCGATCGCTCCAACAGCAACCATCGCCTCAATAGCAGGCTGCTACGAATGCATCGAGCCACAAGTTTCCAATCTCTTTAAGCGGGAAACGCTTTCTGGCGAGTTCCTCCAGATCAACCGCTACCTCGTAAACGAACTCCAAGAACGAGGCCTCTGGGATAGCGACATGGCTCAGAGGATCAAGCGAGCGGAAGGTTCGATACAAGAAATAGCCGAGATTCCCGAAGATCTACGAGAGGTTTACAGGACAGCTTGGGAGTTACCCCAACGGGCCTTAATTGATCTCGCAGCCAGCAGAGGTGCGTACATCGACCAGAGTCAATCGCTAAACCTCTTCATGGAGAGTCCAAGCATTGGCAAGTTGTCATCTATGTACATGCACGCCTGGAAGAGTGGACTCAAGACCACGTATTACCTGCGTTCAAGGCCAGCCACCAGAATCAATCAAACGACCACCGCGACAACCGACGATGACCCGATTGGCCCACCACCGGAAGGCAGCCCCACAGAAGCCTCGCCGTTCACTGATGAAGAAGCGATCGCTTGTTCTCTGGAGAACCCTGAGACTTGCGAAGCCTGCGATTAGTTGAAGAATTAGGAACGAAAGTAAATGGCACTCACTGAACCAGATCACAACTTCGCCTCCCCAGAGTCGCTAGAAGAATCCCCACCGCAAGTCAAAGAAGGGTATGGAGCGCCCGGCAATATCTTGGATCCCGGATTCAACCTGACTTTGCGACCGATGCGGTACCCAGATTTCTATGACATGTATCGCGACGCGATCAAAAACACTTGGACGGTAGAAGAAATTGACTTCTCTGACGATGTCGTAGACCTTGACCGTAAGTTGTTGCCTGCCGAAAGGCACCTGATCAACCGACTAGTGGCGTTCTTTGCTACAGGCGACTCAATTGTTGCCAACAACCTGGTCCTCAACCTCTACCAACACATAAACAGCCCTGAAGCTCGGATGTATCTGAGTCGCCAACTGTATGAAGAGGCACTCCACGTACAGTTTTACCTAACCCTCTTGGATAACTACATTCCGGACCATGATGAGCGCGCCGAAGCATTCGCTGCTATCGAAAATATTCCATCGATTCGACACAAAGCTGACTTCTGCTTCAAGTGGATGGGCAGTATCGACGACCTCTCGGAACTGCGCACCCAAGAGGACCGCAAACAGTTTCTTTTGAACCTCATTTGCTTTGCTGCGTGCATCGAAGGCCTATTTTTCTTTGCTGCTTTCGCATACGTGTATTTCCTGAGGAGCAAGGGCCTACTTAACGGGTTAGCTGCGGGGACCAACTGGGTGTTTCGAGATGAGTCCTGCCATATGAACTTCGCTTTTGAGGTCGTCAAAACGATCCGCGATGAAGAACCCGAGCTGTTCGACGAAGACCTGTCGGTTCGGATCGTTGAGATGATCGAAGAGGCAATTGAAGTTGAGAGTAAGTTCGCGGAAGACGTGTTGTCAGGTGGAGTCGCTGGTATGTCAACCGCCGACACACGGACCTATCTAGAGTTTGTAGCAGACCAAAGATTGGCTCAACTTGGATTACCCAAACGCTATGGCGCCCAAAATCCTTTTGACTTCATGGAATTACAAGACGTACAAGAGTTGACGAACTTCTTCGAAAGAACAGTTGCTGCTTATCAACACGGTGTCGAGGGCGATGTCGCATTTGATGAGGAGTTCTAGTAGCTAAACGCACGACATTGGGTCAATGTTTGCGAAGTGTGCACCTATCCCCACTGCTCTCATAGGGTTCATGTTGAGTCAGTGAAGCTCAGTGCTGTTCAGCGAACCCAATTCAGTCGTTCAGGAAGGCATCAATTAACTGATCCACTGCTGACACTGGCGTTGTTGTGCCGGCACGCACCTGAGCCTCCAACTTCGGTAGCAGAGTTCTCACAGACGGGTGGCTCCTCAACCCATCATTCAACCGGTCATCAAGCATTGACCACATCCAACGAACGTTCTGTTGCTCCCTACGCTCCTCAAGCTCACCAGCCTTACTCAGAACGCCTCTGTGGTCCTCCACCTTCTCCCACAGTTCGTTTACACCAGCGCCCGTTAGGCCAGCACAGGTAAGGACTGGAGGGCTCCAGAGAGGCGATGCTGGCGCCGTCAAGTGCAATGCGATCTCATACTCACGAGCAGCAGCTTCGGCGGCCTTAACGTTTGCCCCATCTGCTTTGTTAACCGCAATCATGTCCGCTAGCTCCAATATCCCTTTCTTGATCCCTTGAAGCTCGTCTCCGGCGCCCGGGAGCATTAGAACCAAAAAGAAATCGACCATGTCAGCGACGACGGTTTCGCTCTGGCCCACACCGACGGTTTCCACCAACACCACGTCATATCCAGCTGCCTCGCAAATCAACATCGTTTCGCGAGTCATGCGAGTTACCCCGCCCAGTTCCCCTGAAGTCGGCGACGGGCGTACAAAGGCTGAAGGGTCGTTGGCCAATGTCGTCATTCGGGTCTTGTCACCCAAAATCGACCCACCTGTCCGAGACGAAGTTGGATCGACCGCTAGCACCGCCACGCGGCGCCCTTGACTCGTGAGCGTGCTCCCAAGTGTCTCGATAAAAGTGCTCTTCCCGACGCCGGGCACCCCAGTGATTCCGATGCGATGGGAAGCCCCAGATAAAGGCAACAACTCTGTCAAGAGTTCCTGCGCCATTTTGCGATGTTCAGGCAAGTTGCTCTCAACCAGTGTTATAGCGCGTCCCAGCGACGCCCGGTCGGCAGAACGAACGCCGTCTATCAGGCTCTCAATAGGGGGTATGGGATCCACGACTTTGAGGGTACAGGTACCCGAGACGGTGACTCTCAGATGATTTATCTGTTAACCAATTCTGAATTCTCGCGCTCCCGTTAGTAGCTTAATAATGGAGTTGGGAAAGAGGGAGTTCATGGGCCTGGCCAAACAGATGTCTCAGCTAAGAGGAAGTCGACCCCATCCGGTAGAGAAATTCCTGGAACCCAACGAAAAGGTCAAGTGGATCCTTCCTGCACAAGGCGGACTGCACCCCTTCACTATGCTGTTTTTCGCCGTATTCATTCTCTTAGCGGTCTTGGTACTCGATCCCAGTTCCTTCCTAATGGGCACGACTATATCGGTCGTTGTCTTTGCCGTAATAGCGGTACTGACGACCGCTCGATACAGGGTGATCGCGATCACGGCTGATGATGTTGTGCTCTTGAAGGCACGAGGCTGGCGGCCGGGCAAACCAGTGGATTTCATTAGCCGCACACCACGCACTGCAAAGTTTGAAGTACGCGGACAATTTTGGTCCCAAATCGAAATATCGGGGGAGAAGCTCTGGGTCCACAAGCGCTTTCAAGCGAAGCTAGATGAGGCAGACTCAACGTTAGGTCGAGGAACCCTCAAGACCGCTTCAAGCGTTGCTTACAGGGCCAACAGAGCCAAAAAGAAGATCAAGCATGCTCGCCGGAAACGATGAGCCTTAGCTGAGTAGATTCTCCAACAATTCCGCGGCGGCTTCGGCGATAACGGTACCGGGTGGGAAGATCGCTGCAGCTCCTGCTTCTTTGAGTGCATCAAAATCCTGAGGCGGAATGACCCCGCCAACCACAATCATGATGTCCTCGCGACCCTCTGTCACCAGAGCGTCGCGAAGTTCGGGTATGAGTGTTAGGTGACCTGCGGCGAGAGATGAAGCACCGACTATATGAGCGTCATTTTCTACGGCTTGCCGCGCTGCTTCCGCCGGCGTGGAAAATAGCGGACCTATGTCCACGTCGAAACCCAGATCTGCGAAGGCCGTGGCGATTACTTTTTGGCCTCGATCATGACCGTCTTGACCCATTTTGGCTATCAGAATGCGAGGACGTCTGCCCTCCAGTACTGAAAACTGCTCTACCAAGGCTCGTACCGAGTTCACGGGTTCAGTTTCGTCTCCCACTTCGCTGCTGTACACCCCACTAATTGATCGAATTTCTGCTTTGTGTCGACCATACGCCATCTCAAGGGCAAGACTGATCTCCCCAACGGTGGCTTTGGCACGCCCGGCGTCTATGGCTAAGGCTAGGAGGTTTCCATCTCCAGTGTCCGCTGCTTTAGTCAACGCAGTAAGGGCTTTTTCGACCTGCTCGGGATCTCGCTCTCCTTTGAGACGTTCGAGTTTGGCGATTTGCGCAGCCTTTACCTCTGCATTATCGATTCGCAAAACCTCCACTTGTTCTTCGTTCTGTGGCCTGTATTTGTTAACTCCAACAACCACTTGTCGGCCTGAATCGATCCTTGCTTGAGTTCTAGCTGCAGCTTCCTCGATCCGCATCTTGGGTATTCCGGCTTCGATGGCTGCTGCCATCCCACCCATTTCTTCGATCTCATCAATGTGCCGTAAAGCTCGATCGGCTAGGTCCCGCGTCAGTCTTTCGACAAAATAACTTCCACCCCAAGGATCTATGACGTTGGTGGTGCCTGACTCTTGCTGAAGGAACAGTTGAGTGTTACGCGCTATTCGAGCACTGAAGTCAGTAGGTAGCGCCAACGCCTCGTCAAAGGCGTTGGTGTGCAGACTCTGAGTGTGCCCTTGTGTAGCGGCCATTGCTTCGACACATGTTCTGACCACGTTGTTGTAGACATCTTGCGCTGTAAGGCTCCAGCCAGATGTTTGGCTGTGTGTGCGCAAAGAAAGCGATTTTGGATTTGTGGGTTGAAAGCCCTCAACTAAGCCAGCCCAGATGATTCGCGCAGCTCGGAGCTTTGCGACTTCCATAAAAAAATTCATCCCAATGGCCCAAAAGAAACTCAACCGAGGCGCGAAGTCGTCGATTTTGAGTCCTGCTCGCTGTCCCGTTCGCAGATACTCCAGGCCATCTGCCAGGGTGTAAGCCAGCTCAAGGTCCGCTGTCGCACCGGCCTCTTGCATGTGATAGCCCGATATGGAAATCGAGTTAAACCTGGGCATCTTTTGGCTTGTGAATTCGAAAATATCACCGATGATGCGCATCGATGGTTGCGGTGGATAGATGTAGGTATTCCGAACCATGAACTCTTTGAGAATGTCGTTTTGGATAGTGCCTGCAAGTTTGTCCGAGGAAACACCCTGTTCTTCGGCTGCAACGACGTAAAGAGCCAGAATCGGAAGAACAGCACCGTTCATTGTCATGGACACACTCATCTGGTCGAGAGGTATCCCGTCAAACAGTGTTCGCATGTCGTAGATAGAGTCGATAGCGACGCCTGCCATGCCTACGTCACCGCTTACTCGTTCGTGGTCGCTGTCATAGCCACGATGGGTAGCTAGATCAAAGGCCACCGACAGGCCCTTTTGGCCAGCCGCTAGATTCCGCCGGTAAAAAGCGTTGGAATCTTCGGCTGTCGAGAACCCGGCGTATTGCCTGACCGTCCAAGGCTGATTTGTGTACATGGTTGGGTATGGACCACGTAAAAAAGGAGCGAATCCAGGAAAGCTTTCCATGTGCGCCATATCGCCCTGAAGGTCGCTGGGCGTATAGAGACACTTAATGTCAATGCCCTCCGGTGTGTTCCAAACGAACTCGTCTGCAGAACTACCCGTTTGCTGCACAAAATCGTGTTCCCAGCCAGCAATGGAGGGAACTGTCTCATCGTGCAGATCTAAGTCGATTGTTGCGAAGTCAGGAATTTGAGCCATGTTTCGAATTCACCTCGCTAGCAACTGGTGTATGGGGGCTAGAGCATCTAGTACGTTGCAACCAAGATAGACAAAGTCGTCAATTTCTCCGTTGAGGCTTTCGCCTATATCCGGAGACCCTGCTAAATAAATGTGCCGAGCGCCCGCCGAACGTAATTGGCGAGCCACTTCAGCGCCGAGCTCGGAGTACATCTGATTCGATGAACAAATACACGCTATACGGCAACCACTAGCGGAGAAGGCTTCGGCGCAGTCGGTTGCCGTCTCGAATCCGTCGTTGCTGGCCACCCTGATTCCTCCCGCCTCAAAGAGGTTCTTCGCGAAAGTGGATCTAGCGGTGTGGGTTGACATATCTCCGAGGTTCGCAAGAAATAACAAGGGTTGTTGAGAAGAAAGATCTGTTGCTTCACGCATTTGCTCGAAGGGGACCGACCAGCGAAAATTTGGGAGAGGCTCGCATCGGTAGTCACCATCAGGCTCACTGGCTTCAGGAAAAGGCTCTCGTATCAACTGATCCTCGTCCAAATTGGGAAACTCGCTAGTGCCGGTAAGAGGTGTGGACCGCACAGCTAAGCCTTCATGACGTCTCTCGCGGGTCTCCGCTATTGAGTCCTGCAATTGGCCAGACTGTAGAGCGTTTCCGACACCTCCCAGGCTTTCGAGCTCCTGAAAAATCTTCCACGAAGACAGCGCCACTTGATCTGTTAGTTCTTCGATATACCAACTCCCACCAGCTGGGTCGATTACCGAGGACAATTTTGTTTCTTCCTGAAGGATTAACTGAGTATTGCGAGCGAGCCGCAGACCTATTTCGTTAGAGAGACCGGCCACGCTGTCGAACGGCGCCACTGTTATGGCATCAGCGCCTCCAACTGCAGAGGCGAAACAGGCGGCTGTAGTGCGCAACATGTTGACCCAGGGATCGGTTTTAGTCATCATCGATTGCGAAGTCTCGGCATGAATAAATAATGGAGACGCTGAAGGATCTCCTCCACAAGCGCTTACAATTCGCGCCCAACAAACGCGAGCGGCTCGGATCTTGGCAGTAGTCAAGAATTGGTCTGGTCCGGCGGAGAGCGTGAATTCCAGCTTGCTCGAAATGTCATTTATGTCGATGCCTGATTCCATCAGAGCCCTGGCCCACAGGACACCCTCTGAAAGAACAGCCCCCAGTTCCTGGGAGTCCGAAGCACCGGAATTGGCCCATGTTGATCCGTCGACAGATATGGGAACCACGCGAGGGAATGGTTCGCCGAGAGCGGCCGCCATTTCCGCGCACTGCTGAACCTCTTGATCGAGAGGCAAAACTGAGTGGCCCGTTCGCGCTAAGCGGCCAATGGGGTCTAGACCAAGGTTGTTGCGCAACAACTCGGTTGCGCCTTCTTCATCGCCGCAAACCTCTAGTAGGGCGTTGATTTGGGCTATTGAACTACCTGAGCCCAGATGTACGGGAGCTAAATCGAAATAAACCCCCTGGAGGACTGTCCGGAGCTGCTCGGCACTGTCTGGTGCTCCTTTTAACGTTATGGCTGTTGCGCCATTTTCGAGGTCCGCAAGAATATGATCGTTAACTCCGGCGCGTGTCGCAAAATGTGCTTGCCGCACCTCCCACCCGAGAAGGTTCCCGGAAGCCCGGCTTCCTCGAGCGAAAGATGATTCTCCGGGTAATCCGTCTTCGCGTCGCCTGCTTTTATTACGTTCTCTCGTGTAAAGCGGAAAGCGCTCGATGGCATCGAACGTTTTAGTAGTCAGTTGTTCTAGGCCTTTTTCTTTGAGCGCGGACGAAGCCGCGGTCTCCCAAGATTCGTAATCGGACTCGCCGTGGGACATGGACAGAAGCGTATTCCAACTAGAGGTCAGATAACCAAGTAGATAACAATCCCTTGTCGTTTAATGAGCTACTTGGCTTAGAGCGTGGCATCCTTAGACCCCGTGAGTGCATCTTCTTCCGGCCCGGATAACGAAGTAGGCGAATCGCGGCCCCTTTTTCGCTATGACGCTCAACTTGCTGAACAAATCGAGACCACATGGCAGCAGCGGTGGGCGGCTGATAACACCTATCGAGTTGCTAATCTCGGAAGCTCAAACGAATCTGATGGTGATAGCAGCGAGACCCCTTCGAAGCTTTTTGTCATGGATATGTTCCCTTATCCCTCGGGTACAGGTCTGCATGTCGGTCACCCCCTTGGATACATAGGCACGGATGTCTTCGCCCGATACAAAAGAATGAAGGGCTTTAACGTCCTACACACAATGGGCTATGACGCTTTCGGATTACCGGCAGAAGAGCATGCTCGCCAAACCGGAGAACACCCTCGGGTCAACACAGAAACAAACATCGCCAATATGCAGCGCCAGTTGGATCGCCTTGGCTTAGGGCATGACAAACAGCGATCCATAGCGACTACTGATGTCTCATTTTACCGTTGGACCCAGTGGATCTTTTTGCAGATCTTCCAAAGCTGGTATGACTCAGCCAGCCGCAAAGCGAGACCTATCGCCCAGCTAGAGCAACTGCTTGCTGACGGAGAACGCGACACCAAGAGCGGCCAAAGCTGGTCAGAGATGGGAGACGTGGAGCGTCGGCGTGAGCTGGATGAGTGGCGGCTGGCCTACTTGGGAGAAGCACCGGTGAACTGGTGCCCCGCGCTCGGAACCGTGCTGGCCAATGAAGAGGTAACAGCCGATGGCCGCAGCGAGCGTGGAAACCATCCGGTTTTTCGACGACCAATGAAGCAGTGGATGATGCGAATCACAGCGTATGCAGATCGTCTACTCGAAGATCTAGAAGCTCTAGATTGGACCGATTCCATCAAAACCATGCAAAGGAATTGGATCGGGCGTTCCGAAGGAGCGGAAATTAGATTTTCAACGTCTGAAGGAGCCCCTATCGAGGTCTTCACCACGCGACCTGACACCCTTTTTGGCACCACTGCTATGGTGCTCGCCCCTGAGCATCCGCTAGTTGATTCCCTTGTCGTAGAACGTTGGCCTGAAGGCACGCCCCCTGCGTGGACAGGGGGCGCCTCAAGCCCACGTGAAGCGGTTGACGCATACCGGAGATCAGCTGCGGAGCTGTCAGATTTAGAACGACAAGAAAACAAATCCAAAACCGGTGTGTATCTCGGCGCGAATTGCGCGGTACCGGTTAACGACAAGCAAGTGCCTATCTTTATCGCTGACTATGTCTTGATGGGGTACGGCACCGGAGCGGTGATGAGCGTTCCCGGTCAGGATCAACGAGACTGGGACTTCGCTACGGCTTTTGGTATCGACATCGTTCGCACAGTCGAACCCCCAAGCAGTTTTTCAGGCGAGGCCTACGTTGAAAATGGCCCCGCAATCAACAGCGACTTTCTTAACGGTCTGCATATCGACGAAGCAAAGCGTTCGATTATTGAGTGGCTTGAAGAGAACGGACATGGAAGCCGCACAGTGACCTATAAGTTACGAGATTGGCTCTTTTCGCGGCAGCGTTACTGGGGTGAACCGTTCCCCATTGTTTTCGACGAAACTGGACTAGCTCTCGCAGTCCCCGAAGACCAACTTCCAGTTGAACTTCCGGAGCTAATGGATTGGGCGCCTCGAGCCTTAGACGAAGAATCTGAACCTGAGCCCCCGCTGGGTCGAGCCGAAGATTGGGTGCAGGCCGACTACGACCTGGGCGACGGGACTCGCACCTACATGCGAGAACTCAACACCATGCCCCAATGGGCCGGCTCGTGTTGGTACTACCTGCGTTATTTAGATCCTGATAACGAGGAATACTTTGTCGACCCCGCCGTCGAGCGTTACTGGATGACCAGCGCTGACGAAGGAATCGGTGGTGTGGATCTCTACGTCGGTGGTGTAGAGCACGCCGTGCTGCATCTCCTCTACTCGCGCTTCTGGCACAAGGTCCTGTATGACCTCGGACACGTCTCGGGCCCCGAACCCTTCCAAAGGCTCTACAACCAGGGATACATTCAAGCCGCGGCGTACCAAGACGACAGAGGTATTTATGTCGACGCCGAAAAGGTCACTGAAAAAGACGGCGTGTTCCTGTTCGAAGGCCTACCAGTTTCCAGAAGCTTTGGGAAAATGGGTAAATCTCTCAAAAACTCTGTAACGCCTGACGACATGTATTCCGCATACGGAGCAGACACCCTCAGGCTCTACGAAATGTTTATGGGACCCTTAGACCAAGATCGGCCCTGGGAAACAAAATCAGTTGTTGGCTCACATCGGCTACTTCAACGGGTTTGGCGCAACCTTATTGACGAAAATACGGGCTTGCCGACCGTCGTCGACGACGTTCCCTCCGAGGCATTGAACAGACTCACTCATAGAACCATCGCCGCCGTCGCAGACGCAATGGAAGGGCTCAGGTTTAATTCCGCAATTGCGCGTATCACCGAACTCAACAACGAATTAACCAGGACCGGTGAGCCGGTTCCCATCGAAGTCGCAAGAACTCTTGTTTTGATGTTGGGTCCCCTGGTTCCCCACATAGCCGAAGAACTTTGGGAACGGTTGGGCAACCAAGGCTCAGTAGTGCACGAAAGCTTCCCCGAAGCAGACACAACGTTGCTGGTCGACGAGACAGTAGAAATTCCCGTGCAGGTCAACGGGAAGGTCAGAAGTCGCGTCACAATGGCAGCGAATGCGGAAAACGAAATACTGGAACAAGCCGCACTCGCCGACAAGCGCATCCAAGAATTGTTGGAAGGCAAAGAGATCCGGAAGGTCATCGTGATCCCGGACAAGATGGTAAATATCGTCGTTAGCTAACGCTGATACCGGATTGCGAAACTCTTAATAGCTTGCTGTGACCAGAAGAAGGTAATGCTTTCCTAATAGCGTCGGCGTTTTCTTGCTTCACAAAAGCTGCAACTGTCGGACCTGATCCGCTCAACCAAGCGCCCCATGCACCGTTCTCCAACGCAGCTTCGATTGCCAGCGTTGAGTCTGGTTGGGTGGTAAGGCGACTTGGCTGGTGAAGATCGTCGACGCAACAGTCACGAATAGCGGCTAGATCGGACGATGCGATTGCTGCTGCCAAAACAGTGCTTCGGGCCAGGGCCTGCGTGGCTGTTTCAAGCGATACAGAAGACGGAAGGCGCGTCCGTGATGTATTGGTAGACGTTTTACCTTCAGGAATCCAGACCATGACATCTAGCGTTGGTGGACAGATAAGTCGCACCACGGAACTCCCAGTCGTGGCCGTGATGCTGCCATAAATCGAAGCGGCGACGTTGTCGAAGTGCCCCTCAAGCTTTCCTGAACGGGAAAACAGCTCTGGAAAGCGTATAGATCCAGATTGCTGCAATGAGGCTGCCGCTAACCCTGCTACCCGAGCCGAACCCGAAAACCCGAGGCCCTTACCTGGGGGAATCGAAGTTTCTGAGAATAAAGAACCCGAACCCCCCGCTTCGAGGAAAGCACTAACGGATGGATGCTGAGCATCAAGTTCCACCGCTGCGCCACGCGGCTCCCCGACGTCAAGATGGAAAGGTAAATCGAGAGCTACGGCTAAGCAGTCGAAGCCCGGCCCAATGTTGGCTGAGGATGCTGGAACAGTCACGCGCACCTAAGGCAGCGTACAGTCGTATCAGTCGGCTGCGAACGCACCCGGGGAAGAGTGAATGACATGACGCACGGAGGGAAGCTAGTAGCCAAGGTCTTGAAGTCCGCAGGGGTTGAATGCGTTTTCACGCTGTCCGGTGGCCATGTCATGGGGATATACGACGGGTGTCTTGATGAGAATATTGAGGTTGTCGACGTAAGACATGAGCAAGCCGCTGTCCATGCGGCTGATGCCTGGGCGCGCCTGCACCCGGGGAAAGTAGGAGTGGCGATCCTCACGGCCGGCCCGGGAGTTACTGACGGAGTCACGGGTGTCGCCAATGCCTGGCGAGCGAACTCCCCAATTTTGGTTATTGGAGGTCAAGGCCCCTTCCGGCACATTCGCCGCGGCTCCCTTCAGGAAATGGATCACGTATCACTAATGAGACCGGTCTCCAAGTGGGCCGAGGCTTGCTACCAGACGTCCCGAATAGGTGAATACATAGAAGCTGGCATTCGGACGGCCCTCAGCGGAGTTCCAGGACCAGCTTTTTTGGAAATTCCCACAGATGTTCTCCATGGAAAAGTTGAAATCGGCGACATCCAGATGCCGAAGTTCCGCGATTACAGAGTGACTTCCGCCGCACCTGATCGCCTCATATCGGAAAGCATCGAGTTATTGGCACATTCACATAAGCCGATGGTTATGGCTGGCACCTCGCTTAAGTGGAGCGAAGGGGGCCGACAGTTAGAAGCCTTCCTCGACAAGACAGGCATCCCCTGTTTCGTTAACGGAATGGCTCGAGGTGAGATCACTTGGGATCACCCCTCGTTCCTTTCCTTAACACGAAAAGAGGCTCTTGAAATGGCTGATTTGGTGATCCTCGCGGGCACTCCCTTGGATTTCCGAATGCGATTTGGAAACTCGATTCCTGAGTCAGCATCGATCATCCAAATGGACCTTGATGAGACCTTGATCGGTGACAATCGGCTCGTTGACATAGGGCTTGTGGGAAACCTTGGTTCCAACTTTGCAGCTCTTACCGCTGAGTTGGAAGGCGGCGGTCGCGCAATAGATTTCACTGCTTACCGGCTGCAGCTTCGAAATCGAGAAGAGGAACTAGACGCAGCGCGACTAGATCAGATGGATAGTGACGAAGTGCCCATCGATCCAATGCGTTTGTGCCGTGAAATCGCCGATGTCGTCTCTGATGACATGATTGTCATAGGAGATGGCGGAGACATTGTCGCCCAAGCATCGAAAGTCATCCAAGTACCCAGGAACGGAACATGGATGGATCCAGGACCCCTCGGCACTCTTGGAGTCGGAATGCCATTCGCTCTTGCTGCTCAAAAAGCTCACCCAGACAAAAGAGTCCTAATCGTTTACGGCGATGGTTCATTTGGACTTAACGGATTCGAGTACGACACAGCCGTCCGTTTCGGTCTTCCGATAGTAGGAGTCCTAGGCAATGATGCAGCCTGGGGTCAGATGATGAGACCGCAAGCGATGCTGTACGGCGAAGACCGTCTCGTGGCGGTCGAGCTGAATCGCACTAGGTACGACAAAGTAGTTGAAGCCCTAGGTGGCCACGGCGAGCATGTCGTAGCTGCGGATCAAATCGGGCCCGCTATCAAGAGGGCATTCGACTCGGGAAAGCCAGCATTGGTGAACGTAGAGATTCGTCAAGATCGTGGCGAGATGAAGGGATCCACCTATGTGTAGGCGAATTAAGGGCGCTTAGAAGGTGTGTGGCAGATTCGTATCCACAGCGTCATCACCGGAATTGGGGACTCTCTTCTCGGCGCGAATACCGACCAGAACCCTTGAGCCGAGTTACAACGTGGCACCTTCAGATGAAGCGTACGCAATAGTCTCGAATCGGGCTTCTGAAGCTCATTGCGTTCAGGTTATGCGATGGGGTCTACGACCCGCTTGGAGTGAGCCCGCACCGAGACCTCAGACAATCATCAACGCCCGTCTAGAGAGCGTAGATACGAAACCAACATTCGCTGAAGCGTTCTCCCATCGGAGGTGTGTTATTCCAGCTGACGGATTTTTCGAATGGGAGGGCACTGGCAAAAAGAGTGCGCGGAGGCCGATGTACATATATCGGTCAGATGGCACACAACTCCTCATGGCCGGTGCGTGGGAGCGCAGTTCGGTCGACAACACTCTGTCATTCGCCATATTGACAATGGAAGCCAACAGCTTTATGTCGGATATTCACCATCGGATGCCGGTGACTCTCACCGAAGCTGCCTGCGACCAATGGCTAGACCACGAGAATTTCGATGCACAACACCTCAAGGAACTAGCGATGTCGGGAATTCATAATTCGATGGATGCCCACTACGTAGATCCAAAGGTCGGAAATCCGAGGCACCAGGGTCCCGACCTCATATCTCCTGTTCCAGCCGGAACTCTGTGGGAATAGGGAAGTTATCCGGTCAAAGTTGACGTTATTGAGTCGGCAGCTGCTTCGAGGTCGGCTACCTCGACCGAAGTTGCCGCTCGAGAGAAATCCATATCTGACATGGTGTTCGCTGGAATCAGATGAATGTGGGTGTGCGGAACCTCAAAACCAGCTATGACCATGCCGACTCGAGCGCAATCGAACGCACTTTTTTGAGCTTGAGCGACTTTCTGTGCGACACCAAACAAATGATCTCGGAGATCAGATGGAACGTCGATCCATTGATCGATTTCGTCCCTAGGGACCACCAACGCGTGCCCACGTTCAATTGGGTTTATTGACATAAAGACGACACAGCGATCGTCTCGCCATATGAAAGTCCCAGGCAAATCGCCGTTGATGATCATTGTGAAAACAGATGCCATGAAATCAAGCCTACGATGCAAATGATGACTGAACCCCAGTTGCCGTGGAGACCATTCACGGTTCCGAATCTAATTAGTGTTGGCCGGCTGGCCTGCATCCCAGTGTTCCTCTGGTTGCTCTTCTCAGTTCAAGATCGCTGGGGTGCTGCTTTGCTGCTTGGCGCTCTGGGCGCGACTGACTGGATTGACGGTTATATCGCCCGGAGATTTGACCAGGTCAGTGAGCTAGGCAAAATCTTGGATCCCACCGCAGACCGCTTGATGCTGTTAATAGGCATTTTCGCTATCTGGATTGATGGGTCCGTGCCGACTTGGGTTGCATGGCTTGCCCTGTGTCGAGAAGCGCTAGTAGCACTAGCTGCGTTGCTGCTGGCAGCCTTTGGGGCAAGGAAAATTGAGGTCACCTGGTGGGGAAAAACAGGGACTTTCTTGCTCATGTTCGCTTTCCCGTTCTTCCTCGCCGGTGAAAGTGAAGTGTTTCTAGCACCATTTTTCGCCGCAGGCGCTTGGGTGTGTGCCATCGCTGGGCTACCAATCCACTATTGGTCAGGCTTTACTTATGTCCCAGCAGCCCGAGACGCTCTTCTGGAGGGTCGCGCTGGCAAGAAAGCGTAGACCCATGGATCGCTTGTTGGGATAGCGTGGGTATATGAACACGCCAACCGAACTCCGGTACTCAAGAGATCATGAGTGGGTCCGAACCGAGGATGATGTGGTTAGAGTCGGTATCACCGACTTTGCACAAGACGCTCTCGGTGACGTGGTTTTTGTAGAGCTACCAGAGCCAGGCTTAGAGGTTCAAGTCAATACCGCATTTGGTGAAATCGAGTCCACAAAGTCAGTTTCAGATATTTTCTCTCCAGTTTCAGGTGAGATCACCGAAGTTAATTCTGCCCTAGAAGATCAACCAGAGTTAGTCAACGAGGACCCGTATGGGGACGGTTGGGTGTGCGTAATACGTCCGACGATAGAGGGTGAACTTGACGCTCTAATGGATGCTGAGAGCTACGAGAAATTTGTCAGCGAAGAGAGCCAGGAGTAAGAGATGACTCAATTGTGTGATGCATGTGGGCACTCAAACAGTGCGGGTTCGAGGTTCTGCTCCAGTTGTGGCCGCCCCCTCAATCCAGAGAATGAAGCGAGCACTGAAGCTCTGGAGACCCTTGGGGGTATCGATTCCGAAGTGGCATTAGAGGCACCCTCAACGGGCGCTGCCTTAGTGGTAGCAAGTGGGCATCAAGCGGGTACCCGCTACGCGATTACATCTACTCATCTGACTGTCGGTCGCCATCCCGATAGCGATATTTTCCTGGACGACATTACGGTGTCTCGGCGTCACGTAGAGCTACAGCAGGGAAGCGCTGGCTATCTCCTGAAAGACGTCGGTTCCCTCAACGGCACCTACCTGAATGGTGAGCGCTTAGAGGACAGCGAAACTCCGTTAACTAACGGTGATGAACTTCAAATAGGTAAGTTCAAATTGCTCTATCTGGTTTCTTCGACCAGCTGAATATGCGTCGAAAGTCTGTCTGGCTACTAGGGTCAGAGCATGGTCGAAATGGAGTTGCTGGGGGTTCAGGTTGAATTGCCCTCGAACAGTCCGCTGTTGTTACTTAGAGAGATGGTGGGGCAAGGCCGGGTCCTGCCAGTTGTCATAGACACTCCCGAGGCGCATGCGATCCATCGAGGCATAGAAGGTATTCGTCTGGCCCGCCCGCTAACCCACGATTTACTGGTTGCCATGTTGGAGGATCTCCAGGCAACCGTTACCTCGGTTACCGTCACTGAATTACGGGAGCGTACTTTTTTTGCTGAGATTGAGCTGGAAGTAGCAGGTCAACGTCATCTGATCTCAGCGAGACCAAGTGATGCGATTGCGATAGCGGTCCGCACCGAAACCCCGATTTATGCATCGGAAGAAGTGTTAGCAGAGGCTGGGCAAGTGATCGCCACGCACCCATCTGATGAAGAACAAGACAATGACCCCGACGAACTTCTTGATGAATTCAAGCAATTTCTTGATGACGTCAGCCCGGACGACTTTTGAATCTCGGCTGCGTGACTAGATTGTTCGCGCGCTGCGCGCGAACAATCGCGCGTAGGGTGGTTGCTTAGTGGCGCTTTTGCTCGTACTGTGGCATCACATTGACGTAGTTTCATCGATGTGATCGCACCGATGAATGGCCGAGGCGGAGGCAAAACGGTGACCGAAGGCATAGTGGAATCCGGCTTCTCTGGAAAGCGAACAGCCGAGCTAGTGGGAATTACCTACCGGCAATTGGACTATTGGGCGAGAACAGATCTCATTCGACCGTCGTTAGCTGATGCTCAAGGCAGTGGCAGCAGGCGGGCCTATTCATACCAAGACCTTCTAGAACTGAAAGTAGTCAAGACACTCCTTGATGCTGGCATCAGGCTAGAAATGGTGCGAGACGTCTTCTCTTATCTCCGAGAAAACCTCGGCACCGATGTCGCTTCTGCGAATCTCGTGATCAACGGTTCGTCTCCTGTGCTGGTATCCGGTGAAGAGATCATTGACCTAATTCATAAAGGGCAAGGCGTGCTCAATGTTCTACCCCTGGCAGGAGTAAAGGAAGAATTGGACAACGCGATCATCGACTTGTTCCCTGCAGTTGAAGACCAAATTAGGGCAACCGGTTAAAAACGCAATTAGCTAGGAATCTTCTGGAGCGAAACGCATCGACGCCGAGTTCATGCAATAACGGTCACCAGTAGGTTGCGGGCCGTCGGGGAAGATATGACCCAAATGAGCGCCGC
>TARA_B100000686_G_scaffold111511_1_pt1 | contig 50367 bp, 52 predicted proteins | sample TARA_B100000686 | Tara Oceans TARA_B100000686 (sample SAMEA2622733) | marine metagenome | biome: marine biome (ENVO:00000447); feature: marine epipelagic mixed layer (ENVO:xxxxxxxxx); material: "saline water (ENVO:00002010), including plankton (ENVO:xxxxxxxx)" | depth 150 m
TTGAAAATTACTTTTTTCATAATCGGCTTTAATTATTTATTCACTCAAATGCTGCTATGCCTGAGCAAGCACCACAACGTGCGCAACCAGCTTTGCTATTCCTGTAGGCTAGATCAAATTCACGATTATTTTTTGCTACCCGTAAATAAATTTGTTCCATCAATTTAGGATCCGGAGCCTGAACATTCTCCAGTGGTGTCCCCATAATAGGTCGTAGAGGTACTACAAAAGGATAGACCCCAAGCTCCGCAACCTGCCGGCATCCTTCAACGATTGAATCTTCAGTATCACCCAATCCTACGATAATATAAGTTGAAACTTGATTTCTCCCAAAAATACCAACAGCATATTTAAAAGATTCGAAGTATCGGTCTATACTTATCTGCGCTTTCCCTGGAGTAATTTTTTCTCGGATTTCCTGATTGAAACTTTCAAGATGAATACCGACTGCATCGACACCAGCTTCATACAGATATTTCATATCTTCTAAATCCTCTGGTGGCTCAAATTGGACTTGAATTCCCAGGTTAGGTGCTTTTTCTTTTAGTGCTCTAGTACATTCTACTAAATAATGGACCCCCATATCACGATAATTCATTGTACCAGTAGTCATAATCATATGCTTTACACCATCCAAACGGACTGCTGCTTCAGCCACTTCCGCTAATTGTTCAGGAGTTTTTAAACTAATAGTCAAATCATTATCTAGAGAATTTTCAATAGCACAAAATTGGCATCGTTCTCCTTCTCGCCGCCAGCGGATACAACGCTGGGAAACAGTAGTTGCAAGAACATCCGTACTATGCAAAACTGCTATTTTTTTATATGGTATACCATCTTTCGTTTTTAATTCATAGAACTTGGGGGATGATACAAATTCAACTGGCATAACATTGTTCCCGTTTTGAGTAACTGCATACTTTCCATCTTTATTTCTAGTAACAAGATAGGGTGATTCCTGAGCAAATCCCCCCAGTGTCGGTACCATTGCAGGAACCCCATCCAACAAAAAAGCTTTATCATCAGAAGGCCCTGCCCCTCCGCATCTTCCAGGGTCACTTAAAGGAGCGTCTATTCGCGCTCCAAAACTTTGCAGTTCAAGAAGAATTTTTTTCTTATCCATTATAATTTCTCATCCGAATTTTCTACTATTGATTTCTTATTCAATATTGAATATTACTAATATAGAATCCCCTTAAAATAATAAATGAAATCAGTATAAAATTAATATTGGATTAAAATAGCTAATCTCTATTAAATGCGGTGGGTTATAGTGTTCACCATAACCCACAATTGTTTACAACGATATTTTAAATACCCCTGCAAAAAATTCACATTTAATATAACACATCAATTCACTCACTAAATTTCAAGCGAATAAATTCATAGATGTACTATCTACTATAAAATGAGCCCAATATTAAAGAGTCCATGTTGCTATAGTGAGAGCACCGTCACGCCAATGATCAATTAAAACATCTAGTACATCAAGAGGATGAAATGGTTTTACACCATCCATAATATCACTTTCACGCATACCATAAAGTGCAACCATAGCAAACCGGCACGCATGTATAGTGCCGCCTTCATTCATTATTGTGTCTAGCTGCTTATTCACCGATAGATTGCCGGGGAACCCCTCCACACCAACATCAGGGAAACCTCGTCCGGCTGCTGCCATTAAAACACCTGGACCATAAAGGCACAGGGTGGTATTAAATCCTTTACGTATTATCCGTGTTGTGGTCAGCATATTCACTAATCCAACTGAGCCCTCAAAAGGGACAGTGTGCATCATTATCAGGGCACGATCGCCATCATTTGCTTGGTGATCTGGAAAGACTTTTTCATCTAGGTTTACTAGTCTATCACCGGGCTTTGGCCCTTCAACGTTTATCATTCCCATGATTTTTTTCTCCTCTTATTGATTGTTTTCAAAATATTTCTAAAGAGGTATGTGGTAATTTTTAAAGTTTATAAATAATTAGGTTTTTCATAAACTACCAGAATTTGCTGTACAAACGCTCAGCATTATTCCAAAATATGTCATCCTTTAATTTTTCAGAAATTGAAGAACCTTCAATTTTCCAATATTCAGATGCAAAATCACTCCATGGGACATCTGAACCAAATAAAACCCGGTCACCACCAATGCCTCGCTCTTCAATTTCCTTCAGTAACCAATTCGAGCCAAAACCTACTGACCATGTTAAATCAGTATATAGTTGATAACCTTCTTCCACTAGATCACAAAACTGAGGCACAAATTTAATGTGTCCGCTTACGCCTCCACCCATGTGGACCACATGTATTTTATTGCGTTTACCATACTTCTTAATCATTGCTAAAGCATTATCAATATCTGATCCGCCGCTTGGACTTGTATGGATATGAATAGGCATATCATGTTCTGCTGCAGCATCCAGAATCATATTCCAAAGTTCGGAAGATTCCTTATCCCATCCTTCTGGATCCAGTGTTCCACCCAAAAGGCACGTGGCTTTTAATGCAATTAATCCTTTTTGACCAATAAGTTTTAGAGCTTCAATTGTTTTATCTTTATCTTTTGGTAAAGCCGAAACCCAGATGGCACCTAAAAGCCTATCGGTTTTTTCAGCACCTTCAGCAACAAGGGGGTTGAGCGTGAAAGGCTGATTTGAATCAGGGTAACCGTAGTTTGGCAGTACTAAAGCACGATCAACGCCGTGATCATCCATACCACCTAAATATTCATCTATAGTGTCATAATCAGTTGTAGGCTTGACAGTTTCTGGCAACCCATAATATGCAAACCCTGGAACTGGACCTATATGGCTATGATTATCAAAAATTTTTTTCCGTATTATTTCCATAATTTATAGCCTCTCTTTCTTGATGTATATTTGGTTATATAAGATAAATATTTATTTTACATTTTTCCACTGTTATTTTAGCAAGTTTCAAATATATTTGATACTAATAATTATAAAATAAGTACTATTAATTATAATTTATCAGTACTAATATTGAATTAAAGATACAGTAGAGATATAATGAATCTTAAAAAATCAATCAAAACTGGCTTTGCAATTAGAGATAAAAATCAGGAGCAGCTAGCCAAATTTATTGGAAAGAAACAGGCCACTGTTAGTTATTATGCGAATGGACGAATCGATCCACCTTTATCTGTGGTAGTAAAAATTTCACAGTTTTTCGGTGTTAAGACATCAACTTTTATCGAGTGGGGTGAGCATGAAATCGATTTTTAGTAGGTTTTTTACTATTTTATAGTCCAATTATTATTCCTTAAAGATAAAATCGTTTGGTGTAGATGTATGTTTGATTAATACGAATATTCTGTCGGAAATTATTTTTTATCAAGATTTTCTTTATAAAGTACCAAAAGAAAAATTCATTTAGCCTGTTTTAATAAGATTGTGGCAATATGCCATTTAGGTTCAAATGATAAATAAAATCTGATAATTTTATTTATCTTATTTACCAATACTCAAATAGTAAGATATAAATCAAACATTGCTTAGGATTTATTTTTTTAAAAAAAATATAAAAAAAGGAAACTCTATAAAGAACGACCTTTTCGAAAATTTTTATATCCAAACATAAAAGAACTTATTATTCCCCAAATCCTACAAGGCAGTAAACCCTTTATTGAAGTAGAACGAGAACTTTGCAATCACTTAAAAGACCAAATTTTTTATCAGCATCCCTTATACGATCGGCATCAGTATTGGAGACCATAAGGTTAATATCATCAGAACTTGTTTTTACTTCTATCATCATAGGGTTTTTCCCTACTCTGCGAATTACATTTCTATCATCCATAGAATGAGCATATCCTATTGGACCCCTATTGACAGAACGGGAGCGTGTATAATGCCGTGGACCATATACTAAATTGTAATCTTCATTAAAAATCTTAGGCACCATTGCGGGGATATGGTATACATTCCTAGCATCTATTACAATTCCTGAAACCCGTTGACTCTTAGGAACAGCAGAACGTGTTTTCAGATATGCTGGCTGGGACAAATTCTCTTTAAGATACCCGTCTGAATCAACAAGAATTTCTGCTAATCCAGACATTTTAATAGCCAAAGCAATAGCTATTTGACTTTCTTCGAGGTATTCTATTTCACCTTGTTGAAAGGCACTACTAACCAAAGATTCGATTCTACTTTCAATCAAACGATCGCTAATCATTAACTCATTAACTGTACGGCCATCAAAGTTAACCTGTTTAATTAAATCTACAAGATTTTCACGGGCACGGGCACGGGCTTCAGCTTTTGATAGCTTAAGGTTTACTCCTATTACATCGAGGCTACCATCTCCAGTTTTCTTTTCTTCAATATCAGCAGTTCCCCGGCAAACAATAACACGATTTGCATAATCAATAAAACCACTTTCAGAACGGACAACAGAAGTTCTATAACCGCCAATTGCAAAAAGATTACAATAAAACAAAAAAGAAATTAGTGCAAATCTTAGCATTTTATGTCCTATATACACGGACAAAAATACCATAAAAGGAATATGTTAAGCAACTCTCCCAAATTATTAATTGTACGTAACTTTATTATGATGATATTTTGGAAGAAATTTATATTAATTCTGTCAACATTATTTATTTCATGTGTGCAAAATAAGATTTTCATTCATGTTTCACCTGATGGAAAAAGTTTTTTCAAATTCGAGAGCTTAGGAGATTCTATTGATATATGTGATAATGATTTTGTTCATCCTTATCATTTGAAGAGTTGGGTAACAGAAATATCAAAGGTTAAAACTGATAATAAAACTAACTGGAGGAGAATTACAAAAGGATTAGTAAATGATTCAATTATTATAATGGATGTTCCTGGCCCCAATGAAATGAAGTATGAATTTCATCAATTCAATATATCAAACTGGTATAAAGAAACTTACGATGTGAAAATCATTATCCAAGGACGAAAGATTAAACAAGATTATCCTAAACTTTATAATGCAATTCTAACTGATAAAATGGATAGTCTGGAATGGCTCCCAGAAGCATTGACAGTATTAATGCATAAAGGATTAAACGATATTAGCCATGATTCAATATCACCTGAACAATCATTATGGAACCGTAGATTGGTTAATCATTTAAAAAATTCTTTTGCAAAACATTCATCCTATAATGATTTAAAAAAAATTTATAGAGATCGAACTGGTTTTTTAAATAATATCCTCTCTCCTTTTAATATCTCTCCTGCTTTATTAGATGAACTTTCCTATTATATGGAAATACATGAAAATTTCCTTCGAGCTTCACTAAACTTAAAAGACGATTCATTTACATGGAAATTTTTACTTCCAGGACAGGTACTAAATACTAATGCAACAAGATTATTAGGAGATACGCTTGTGTGGGAATTTGGGTTAGACTCACTACTTTCACAAAAGTACACACTTTATGGTTCTTCAGTAATATATAGAGAAGATAAAATTAATATTTTCTTAATTTCTAAATTAATGATTGGAGTTATCCTATTAATAACTATATGGTTTTTCACAAAAAAGATTTTTTAATCCAGATACATTTATGTATTATAATGTTAGCGACTGGAACAGTTTATTGTGACTCTACCAAATATGCTGATAATAAAATCATTATACTATTAAAACAACATTTTAACTCACTACAAAAAGGGCCAACTTATCTAGGACAAAGCATATATGAAGATAATAATCAAAGAATATTCCAATTAGAGATAAGCTCATCAGAAGAAAAAATAAATGAAAATCTAATAAGTAGTTTTGAATTTTTATCAAAAATAAATTTTTATGCTAGAAATCCTTATAAAAAATTTTTGTTAATTATCCATATAGATAAATATAATATTCCAGTGATCGCTAGCAGTAAATCTAAATGCTGCGAAGAATTCTTTATAAATAATGCAATGACGGAAAAACAGTGGAAAGATGAATGTCTCATACTGAAAACTTTATAACTAAAAAGTAGGTATGAGAATTATTAATAATTATTTCAATTTAATATTGAAAATTAATTTCATCATATTTTTACTTACATATATAATCTTCAGCCAAAGTGGGGGTCTACCTTACCCTTTTCAAAACTTTGTTGTTTTAAAAAAGCAACGTTTATTTCACTATCCTAAGAACCCGTTATTCCAAGGCCGAAAGCACAATATAGACTTTATTACAAACATCCCGACAGATTCTATTTCAAATTCCATTCTTTTTTTTAAAACAGATTCTATGGAAACCTACAGAGAGTTTCCACTAACTGGAAGCAATGGTCTTTTCAGGTTTCAGTATGACCCTCAACTTTTTCCCGCACAGATAATAGAATATTTTTTTATAATCGAAGCTGGTAATAATGATTTTTATGCTGTTCCATTAAATAGCAAGGGAGGACTAACTCCGACAAAACGATATTTTATAGATCCAATTCTATATTATCAACAACAAATGTTAATAGATTAATAAAAATGCATGCACAAAGGATAAAGATTCTTAGAACAATAATAGAAAAACATAATTATAAATATTACATTTTAGATTCCCCTTCTATTTCCGATGATGAGTACGATGAACTATTTAGAGAACTGGATGCTTTAGAAAAAAAATATCCAGAATTAATAACTGCTGAATCTCCAACGCAAAGAGTTGGTTCAGAGCCATTAGACAAATTTGGAACGGTACAACACCGTTTACCAATGCTATCGCTGGGGAATGCAATGAATAAAAAAGAACTGATTGCATTTGATAAGCGTATGAAAAAATTATTGAACACAGATGAGACCATCGAATACATTGCCGAACCAAAATTGGATGGATTGGGAATAGAAGTTATTTATGAAAAAGGAAAGATGATTAGTGGATCTACTCGAGGGGATGGTTTTGCTGGAGAAAATATTACCCAAAACATTAAAACTATTCGATCTATGCCTTTAAACCTAAGAGGAAAAAACATCCCAGATTTATTAGAAGTGAGGGGAGAAGTTTTTATAAAAAAAGATGATTTTGTAGAGCTGAATAAAATGCAGACACAAAAAGAAAAACCAACATTTTCCAATCCGAGAAATGCAGCTGCTGGTAGTTTAAGGCAGTTAGATCCTAAGATTACCGCCAGCAGACCACTATCTATATTTTTTTATGAATCAGGTTTTTTAGAAGGAATAAATTTTAGCACCCATGAAAAATTTCTCCATACAATAAAGAACATGGGTTTACCAGTAAACCCTTTGATTGAAAAAATTTCTGGAGGAGAAAATCTTATAGCCTACCATGAAAATCTAGAATCAAATCGAAATGATCTCTCTTATGAAATTGATGGTGCGGTATTCAAGGTTAATGATTATTTTAAACGGAGTCAACTAGGAAATCGAAGTAGATCGCCAAGATGGGCAATCGCTGGTAAATTCAAAGCTCAACAAAAAACTACGATAATTAATGATATCACTGTGCAGGTAGGTAGAACAGGAGCAATGACTCCTGTTGCAAAACTTGAACCAGTACAAATATCTGGCGTAACAGTAACCAATGCAACTCTTCATAATCAAGATGAAATTGACCGGAAAGATATACATATTGGGGACACGGTTTTAATTGAACGTTCAGGTGATGTTATTCCTAAGATTGTAAATGTTATATTAGAAAAGCGCCCTCACAAATCGAAGCCATATACAATAGGTGATTATTGCCCTGTTTGTAACCATAAATCATTCAAACCAAAAAATGAAACAGTAATTCGTTGCATAAACATTTCATGTTCTGCACAAGTAAAAGGACGTATTCAACATTTTGTTTCTAAACTAGCAATGAACATAGATGGTCTAGGACATAAGATTGTAGAACAATTGGTAGAAGAAGGTTTTTTAAAAACGATTGACGATATATATAATATAAAATATAATGACTTAATAAAGTTGGATGGTTTCGGTGATAGATCAGCGCAAAATTTAATTGAATCGATTAATAATTCTAAAAGCACATCCTTTGCGCGTTTTATATATTCTTTAGGTATTAGAAATGTCGGTGAAAATACTGCAAGGATATTAGAGAATCATTTTAATACAGATATTAATTTGTTCCAGAATGCATCAGAAGATGAACTGGAAAATATCGATGAAATTGGCCCTATTGTAGCTAAATCTATAACTCAATTTTGGGAATCAAATGCAAATAAAACCATGGTGTATAACTGTTTGAAGAATGGATTAAAGTTCAAAAAGAATAGAGTAAATATAAACAATCGATTTTCTAACAAAATATTCGTTTTTACAGGGACACTAGAAAAGATGTCCCGGCAAAGAGCGAGAATATTAGTGGAAAAATTTGGAGGAAAGATAACAAATTCAGTTAGTAAAAATACAACTTATGTTGTTGCAGGACCTGGTGCTGGCTCTAAGCTTAATAAAGCTAAGCAAATAGGAATAGAAGTAATTTCTGAAAGAGAATTTTTAACTTTGATAAATTAAAATAATTAATCAGTAAGTTTGTGCATGGATATGATGAAAATTGAAGAAGTAGTAGGAGATGTTATCCTTATTGTTCTAAATAACCATGAGCCACTTGAGAAAATTGGTATTGATCAAGATAAAATCTTTGTTCAGGTAAAAGGTTATGATGAAAATGGAATGTGGATCCATCATCCTAATTTTCAGGTACCTAATATTGCTGGAAAGGGTAGAGCTAAAACCAATAGAGCAGAAGCATCTATTTTAATCCCATGGGCCTTTATAGTGTCTATCGTACATTTCCCTGGGGCAGAAGGATTTGATCTCCCCAGTCCATTTGATATAGATATCGGATTTAAATAATTACTAATGCCAGAACCCGCTATCGAAATTTCGGGATTGACTAAATCCTATGGAGATGTACAAGCTCTTTCTGGAATTGACATAACAATAAAACAAGGGGAATTTTTTGGTTTACTTGGACCCAATGGTGCTGGGAAGACTACTACAATAAATATCCTTACTGGGTCAGTATTCCACGATAGTGGCTTTACTAAGGTTTTTGGTAAAGATACGGTTTCTGAGTATCGATTCACCAGGTCTATGATTGGTATTGCACCACAAGAGCTTTCAATGGACTACTTTTTTACTATTAAGCGTTTACTATATTTTCAGGCTGGCTACTATGGAATTTCCGAAAAAAAAGCGAAAACTAACATTGAGAGCTTACTAAAACGCTTAGGGCTATACAAAAAACGTAATTCCCGTTTGCGCCATCTTTCAGGAGGTATGAAACGGAGATTCCAAATAGCTAAAGCACTGGTCCACGATCCAAAGATTATTATTTTAGATGAACCTACTGCAGGAGTAGATGTAGAGCTAAGAAGAGACTTATGGAAATACCTAAGAGATTTGCATAAAACGGGGAGAACAATACTTCTTACAACTCACTATATTGAAGAAGCAGAAATGCTATGCGAAAAAGTTTCTATCATAAATGATGGAAAGATATTAAAGGAAGGATCCCCAAAAACACTAACTCAAGAATTAGGAAAAGGGGGAATTACTGTCCAGGTTAATCAAATTGGAGAGAATTTAGAAAAATATTTATCCGATTTCACTTATACCGTAGATGATAATCGTATTCATTTTATAGTAAAAGACCCAGAATCATCATTACCAAAAATTATTCAAAAATTATCATTCACAAAATCTAATATTCAAAGTATTACTACAAACACATCCTCATTAGAAGATGTTTTTCTAAGTTTAACTGGTAAAGGAATTAATGAATAATAATACGAAAATGATTTATTTTTTTTCGAAAAATACAAACCTATAGCAATAATATGAATTGGATTGGACTTTGGACCCTTACTAGAAGAGAAGTAGGTCGATTTTTTTCTGTTTATCGCCAGACAATCCTACCAGGATTAATATCTTCAGCTCTTTATATACTTATTTTTGGATTTACATTGGAACAACGTATTTCTGAAATCCAAGGTGTTTCTTACACCTGGTTTATCCTTCCTGGACTAATTATGATGAATACTTTAACCAATGCAACCTCAAACACAGCGTCATCTATGTTGCAAATGAAACTTTTACAACAACTCCCTGATCTACTTACAGCACCATTATCTGGGTTTGAAATAGCTCTTTCTTATATAATCGGGGGATGTGTAAGAGGTTTAGTAAATGGTATTCTGGTTTTACTTCTAGGAGTTTTATTAATAAAACTTCCCGTTAACGATATTTTTGGTACCATTTCTTTTATATTTTTCGTTTCTTGGGCTTTTTCCAGCATGGGTTTATTACTTGGACAACTGGCTGATAGCTGGGACCAACTGGCTATGATGCAAAACTTTTTTCTTACACCACTTAGTTTTTTAGGTGGAATATTCTATTCCATTCAGATGCTTCCTGATTGGGCCCAGAGAGTTAGTTTTATCAACCCAATTTATTATATGATAAATGGAATACGATATACGATATTGGGCATTAGTGATTCATCCATAAGTTTTAGTTTTTGGATGGCTTTCATATTAACAATTATATTTTCTACAACTGCTATATTAATAATGCAGAGTGGGAAAAAAATTAAGCAGTGACCAAAAAAGTATTTGTATTAATATTATTTTCGAATCTGCTGGGTCATGAACCCAAGAAAGATATCCCCCAGTGGACTGTTTATGGACGAGGAGGACTAGTTAATGTGAGTAAAAACAAATTAGGTGGAGCTGCATATTCCCGATTAAAAAGGACAACCAATTACACATTCAGGGATGTGCGTTTATATGCAAATATATTTGGTTCAGATGAAGATATTAGATTTCGTCAAAAATCGAGTCGTATCTTTGTCACCCTTCCATGGTTATACAATTTTACTACTGCATCTTATCAAAGGAATACTTTAATAGATGTCGCCTTACGTTATCATTATAATCAGGGGTTAGGTGTTCTAATCCAAAATACGGAAAATGGAAATACGACAACCGAAATGGGGATGGCATACGATATGTCTGACTATATAGAAAATGACCGCAAATCATCTTATCTGAAACGAAAAACATCTTATTTAAAATTTGCTTTTACTCATGATAAAGATTTTCAAAAAATCAGCACTAAGATAGAATTTGATTATTTTTACCAAATCAGCGATATCAATGTTTATGATCTTTCCCGTATTCAAATACTTGGAGAGCTACAATTAAGGTTACATAGAAACCTTAGATTAATAAGTGGTCTATATCAAGAAATCCCAAAAAATATTATCGAGCATAGGAATAAAAACATACTATTATATATAACTTTAGATTGGAATAAAAAAATCCAATGGTTTTTCTAAAAAAAAAATTAATTCTAATTTTTTTATTTACATCATTTGGTATATCTCAAGAACTAAATGATAAACTGACCTTAGAAAAAAAACCAATTATAATTTTACCTTCCAAAGATTTTTATAATCCCAAATCTATTGGAAATAAATTAACTGCAATTTTGTCTCAGAAAGCTACTGAAATTGGTCGATTTGATGTAATCGATCGACGACTTATTGACTCTATTTTGGAAGAACAAAAACTTCAGAATTCTGGTATTATAAGTGAAAACCAAATTGTCAAAATAGGTGAAATGGCGGCAGCTGAAGAAGCATTTATAGTTAATATTATTGATTTTGGACAAAAAGGTGTCCCAAAAATCTTAAAACCACAAGATAGAGAAAAAGAAAGTGAAGATTTAAATCAGGATAAAAATTTGTCAAGGTGGGTGGTAAAAACAATGGTTAGTGCTACTGCTAAGGCAATTGAGCAAAATACCAAAAATAATGAAACGATAAGAAAAATCGAGATGGAAAATAATATTCATACTTTGATTAATGCTGAAATTCGAATGTTAAATCTAATCACGGGTATATCTACAAAATCGTTTCGAATCAACACTCAATTTACTGGTGGGAATCGAGATGCATCACTTAATATGGCCTTAAAAAATATTTCAATACAAGTTAGTCGAAAACTTAGAGGTTTTTATGCTATTACCAGTGAGGTAATACAAATTAATGGAAATGAACTTACAATGCTTACAGGAAAAGATTTAGGTATTGAACAGGGTTCTCTTTTTGAAGTAGCATCTATTGATCGGAAAAAAACTTATAAAAATAGAATGGTTACAATCCCTGGTAAAGCTCGAGCGCTCGCACGTATTACCAATGTAGGACCAGATGCTAGTGAAGCACGGATAATCAGAAAGTGGCGGGAAATTATTCCTGGGTTAAAAACCTATGAAATAATGAAAACACCATTTGTAAGCCAAATTGATCTATCCTGTGGTGAATATCCGTGGTATGAATTAGGTGCTAAATTCTGGCTAATGCCATTTAATAGATTATCAATAAGCCTAGGAGGTCAACTAGGATTACTAGAGGATAGTGAAAACAAAAACAATGTTTATTTGGGGTTTGGTTCTACCATGGATTTAGATTTGTTTTACTTTTTTGGCCTAACTCCATCTTTTAGTATTAGTATTCCGGTAAATTTATTTACAAGACAAGATGATCAAAACAACAATGTATCTTCTGCTCTAATTACACCATCATTGGATCTAAATATTGCTATACAACTAAGCCAGTTTCACGATATAATAATATCAGCTAGATATGTTTTTAGCCATGCTCATTCTGGATGGACTTACCAAAATAATAATGATAATCAAAATACTAAAAGTTTTAGGAGTAATGCTGTTTGGTATGGGATAGAACCCACATTTAATAAAATAAACGGGTTCTATTTCAATCTATCTTTAAGAAGAATTCATTTTTAAATATTCAAGCATTTTATTAATCAATTTAAACACCTAGTTTATTCAAATCATTTTGCAATTGGCTTAAACATCGATAATGAATTCCTATAAAACCTACGTTTTCAGCTGCAATTACATTTTCTAGCTGATCATCAATAAAAATGCACCTTTCCGGGACATTTTGTGATCTGGAAAATGCAATTTTATAAATTTCTGAATCTGGTTTTCTTAAACCGACCTCAAATGAATATATTTTACCATCAACTAAATTAGGAAATTCAAACCTATCATTGATTATATTTTGGATATGATAAGGGTTAGTATTGGATAAAAGCCAAACTGAATAATTGTTTTTTAGCCTTTTTAAAACTTTTACACAACTCTTTTCTCTTCCAATTAAAAGTTTCCACCCTTCCCAGAAATCTGTTTCTTCTATGGAACAATATTGGGATATTGATTCTTTTACGGCCAAATACCATTCTTTATTAGAAAGATTCCCTTTTTCATATTCATTATGAGAATCTATAGGGAACATCTTTTCTATTTCTTCATATTTGATACCCGTGCAATCACTGAAGTATTGTATAGCTCTCTCGGGATAAATATTAATTAATACGTTACCAATATCAAAAAAAACTGTAGAAATTTGGTTATACATAAATTACCATATAAATGGACCTTCTACTAATCTCCAGAAATATAATGATACAGCTGTACGGTAAGGCTTCCATGGTTGTGATTTTTTCTTCATTTCAGAAGGCTTAGCAAAATCTGATAATTTAAAAAAAAATTTATATCCTTTTTGAATACCCAGATCAGTGATTGGGAAGATATCTGATCGGCCTAAGGTAAAAATCAAAAACATCTGTGCGGTCCATGGCCCTATACCCTTCACAGAAGTTAAGTGTTCTATTATTTGAGAATTATTGAATGATCCTAAATTTCTGTTATCTATAGTGCCGTCCAAAAATGCTCGTGCTATATTATGAATATAACTAGCCTTAGAATTTGAAAGTCCTGCTGAGAGTAAACTTTGATGATCCTTATTAATAACTTCCTCAGGACTCAGTAAGCTTGAATTATTAAAGAGATGCTTAAACCGCTGGAAAATAACATTTGCTGCCTTCCCGCTGAGTTGTTGATAAATAATTGAACGTACCAAAGCCTGAAAATAGTTTTTTTCAACTTCTATATCTGGTATCACAAATGAATCAAGGAGCGGTATCAGGTCTGGATCAGACTTTTTAAGCATTTTAATTGCTTGATCCATTGAAAATCCATTACGCTCGGCTACAAACATATATCTGCAATTCAGTTTCTTCACTCATAAGTGACCCATCATTATCACCTATTTTTTTTTCAATAATAAATCCAGTTTTATCCAACAGAATATCTATCTCATGAGGATAATACATTTTCATACTAAATTTAAATTCATCTTCCATTAAGTTGTTATTTTCCTCCAAGCGCCAAGTCAGTCTATTTATTTGCGTATATTCATCATAATCATTCATTTCCATTATTCTGCATCTATAACCATTAAATTCAAAAATGTCAGTTGCAGGATAATATCGATCCTTATCTCTGTATAAAAACTCTGGATTTGGCTTAAAAATTGATAAAAAAAACTTGCCGTCATTCTTCAAGTGTGCATAAACACAATTAAGACATCTAATCGCATCTGAATTTGTAAGCAAATGAAGAAAAGAATTAAATCCAATAAATACAAAACTAAACTTTTTTTCTAATTTAAAATTCCTTATATCACTATGTATAAATTGAACACTATCATTGAATCTTTCATATTTATTTCTTGCGAAAGATAAAAATTCATAGCTTTTATCAATACCAATATAATGATAACCCAAATCAATTATCTGCTGAGTTAACCTTCCTGTGCCAGATGCTAATTCTAAAACTGGATCCCCAGCTGCTTTGCCAATAGATTTTAATAATTTATAATCCCATTCATATTTACTATGAATAGCATCATAAAGTTCTGGTTGTGTATAAATATCAACCATCTTTATTATGGATGGATTATAACTTTAACTTAAGACAACTAAATCTTTAGTAGTTTTGTTAAGGATTTCACAGCTGTTTTCCATTATAATAACATCATCTTCTATACGTACCCCACCCCATCCCTCAAGATAGATTCCAGGTTCTATAGTCATTACATTATTTTTTTCTAATATTTGTTTACTTTGTGGGCTAAAACGAGGTGAAGTATGTATTTCTAATCCTATTCCATGACCAGTTCCATGAGTATAATATTCTCCATAACCCATTTCTTTTATATAATCACGAGTTGCAGAATCTACATCTTTGCAAGGAACTCCTGCCTTTGCAGCCAAACAGCCACGCTCCTGGGCTTCTTTTACAATACCATAAACTTCCTTATGTTTTTCAGTTGCTTCACCTATAACAGGAGTTCTCGTCATATCTGCATGATATCCACCGTATTTCGCTGCAGCATCAATAACAATAAAATCTCCTTTTTTAAATTCTCTGTCAGTTGGTATTGCATGAGGTAAAGCACCATTTGGCCCTGTTGCAACGATTGGGGAATAGGCCTCCTCTTCAGCATATTCTCGATACTTTGATACCATAGTATTAGCAACTTGTCTTTCTGTGAATCCAGGTTTTAACATAGATAATATTTCTTCATAAACTATATCTGTTACCTCAACTGCTGTTCTAATACATTCCAATTCATAACTATCTTTTACAGAAGCTAAATCTTCAATAATCATAGACGTATTCTCCCAAATTGTATTTGGGAAATAATTTTTCATATTTTCATATTGAACATAGCTAATATGATCTCCCTCAAAGGCAATTTTTAATCCCTTTGGGTTAAGATTGTTATCTTTAATCTGGGATAAATGAGAATCCATTCCTATAAACCTATCAAACCCTTTAACTTGATTTTTTGATTGCTCGATATAGCGACCATCTGAAATAAAATATTGCCCATCTGGTGTTACCAAACAGGACGCAGCAGAACCTGTAAAACCGCAGATATAGCGAATATTAGTTAAATTGGTAATTAAAATACCGTCAAGGTCTTTATCGGAAATTACCTTTTTCAATTTTTCTTGACGTTTATCATATATACTTAGATTCATTACAGATCAATCTTCCTGGCTATTTTTTAATAGAGTTTTAATTAATTTTCGTTCCTTATTAATTTTCTTTTTGTTCTCTCCTTTTTGTTCTAAAATATCCAAGACATCAAATGCCTGTTCAAATAAACCTTGGTTTTTCAAAACAGCTACTAAAGTAAATGTAGCTAATCGCTCGCTAACATTTAATGGTTTACCTACTTTTTCATTTTTGTGAGAAATTATATTTTTTGGTGTTTCTTTATTTTTTTCAGAGTCTTTTCTTTCTATTTTATTTGGAGAATCTTTATGATCCAAAGCATGTTGGAGCTTATTACCTTTTACCTTTTTCACAAAATCTCCCGCAGTGCGATTTAGAGGATCCAATTTAAGAAGGTGTTGCCAACTTTTTAATAATTTTGACTGAGCCCGACCAAGTACAGTCTGAATCTCACAAAGCATTTCCAAAGCTGCCAGATGGATTTCATCATATAATAAAACCTTTTCTAATATTTTTTCTGACTCTTTTAAATTTCCTTCTAATTTTTCAACTTGAGCTAAAACAAAAAGGCCAGAAGGATCATTTTGATGGTGTCTTAGCCCAATCTCACAGACTCTTCTAGCTCTCTTTAAGTCATCTTGGTTTAAATAAATATCTGCCAACACTGGGAATAAAATAGTATCAAAATGATCAGCAAAATACAGTTCTAACTGAATCTGGTTATTTAATTCCATATCAACGACGGTTAGTTTTTACCCAATTAGTAATATAATCAATAGTTTCATCAATTGGGGTTCCTGGACCAAAAAGTTTTCCAACTCCCAATATATTTAATTCTTCACTATCTTTTTCTGGGATAATACCTCCTCCAACTAGCAAAACATTTAATAAACTTTTTTCTTTCATTAAATCTAATACTTTAGGGAATATTGTATTATGGGCGTTATTTAAACTAGAAAGAGCAATTACATCTGCATCTTCTTCTAAAGCTGCAGAAACTATCATTTCTGGAGTCTGTCTTAAACCCAAATAAATCACTTCCATACCAGCATCACGATATGCAGCAGCTAATATTTTTATACCCCGGTCATGTCCATCCAAGCCAGGCTTTGCCATGACAATTCTTATTTTTCTTTCCATTTGTTGTAAAAATTAAAAAGCATAATTATTACTTCATAATTATTAGTTTTTTTATCAGTTTTTTTAAGCAAATTTCTAAAGATTAAATTAATAACATAAGGGATAAAACTTTATGGATCAAAATAAAAAATTGTTATTGGCACACTATATAAGAGAATTCATTTTAGGTCTTTTAGGCCTATGTATATTAGCAGGACTTTTCTGGTATAATAAGTTTGAGTTCACTATCAGAATAATAGCCTTATGGGTTTTTATTTTCAATGGAATTTTAATGGGATACTGGATGTGGAAGAGCAACACAAAATCATGGGAAAAATGGATTGTTATAATTTATTTTATCCTATTAGAATTTATAATTTTAAGAGGAGGGAGATAAAATTTAAAGCTTTTTTGAATCAAGAAAGAAAGTTACTGGGCCATCATTTACAAGTGCAACTTTCATCATCGATCCAAATTTTCCTGATTCTACGATTATAGAGTTTTCTTTTATTTTATCAATAAAAAATTTATATAACTTTTCCCCTTCCAAATGGTTTGCTGCGCTTAAAAAACTTGGTCTTCTACCTTTTTTTATATTTCCACATAGAGTGAATTGACTAATTACTAAAGCTGATCCATCTATATCTTTTAAAGATAGATTCATTTTTTGATTTTTATCATTAAAAATTCTAAGATTGATAATTTTATTAACTAATAGATCTACCTCATTTATACTATCACCTTTTTCAATCCCAAGAAGTATAATAATACCTAGACCTATTTTACCCACTTTTTCCCCATCTACTGATACTTCTCCTTTGGAACACCTTTGAATAACAGCTATCATTCTACCCAGATATTATCTTTCCCATATTTATTTCTTAGAAGCCTAATAAATTCTTTATCAGTCGATACCTTTATATTATGGGCTAAAACTCTAATTGGTTTTAATTTACCGTTATGAGGTAAATGAAATACCAGGTTGCATCTCCCAGGATAATTTTTAGCCATTTCCATTAGAGCATCTACATCATTGGGCTCATAAACGCCTAAATTAAGTTTGATATTTAACCTCGCGGGTAATTGATCACGTACTTTTTCTACTGGAATAATTTCATCTGCCATAATTTTTATATCTGAAAAATTTGTGTTATCAGATAGCTTCCCTTTTACAAAAACAACATTGCCTTCCTCAATCATGATTTCACAACGTTCATAACAGTCACTAAATACAATTATTTCTGCATGGCCACCCAAACAATCCATATCAAAAAATGCCATAGGGCGATTTCTTCTATCAATTCTTTTATTTATGCGCGTTATCATGCCGCCAATAGTAATAATATCATTTTTCGAAATTTCTTGTTTTTCACTAAAATCTATAGATGTGAATTCTTCTAAATCTTCTGCATGTTCTAAAAGAGGATGCCCCGAAATATATAAACCCAATACTTCTTTTTCATATTTTAAAGATTCTTCATCAGTCCATTCATCTGCTGTAGAAAAATCTGGTATTTTAATTAGATTACTGTTTGAATTATCACCCCCAAACATATCAACTTGATTAATGTTTTTATTACTATTCATTTGTTGCCCATAACGAATTGCATCATCAACAGCTAAAAATTGCTGTGCTCGAGTTCCATCTAATTCATCCATAGCTCCAGACATAATAAGACTTTCTAAAACACGTTTATTCACTTTTTGTTGATCAACTCGTTCACAAAGATCAAAAATTGAATTATAATTTCCAGATTGTTCTCTCTCTTCTATAATAGCTTCTAACGCTTTAGACCCAACATTTTTTATTGCATTCAAACCATAGGATATAGCCTTATTACTTATAGGTCGAAAATCACCAAAGGAAACATTAATATTAGGAGGAGATAAATCAATAGAAAGCTTTTTACATTCATTTATCAAAATGACAATTCTATCAATTGTCCCCATTTCACTGGTTAGATTTGCGCTCATAAATTCCGAAGGATAATGGGTTTTAAGCCAAGCTGTTTGGTAAGCTATATATGCATAAGCTGTTGAATGACTTTTATTAAATCCATATTGGGCAAATTTTTCGATTAAAGAAAAAATTTCTTCAGCTTTTTTTCTTCTTATTCCTTTTACTTCTGCACCAGAAATAAATTTTACAGAAAGTTCAGACATTAATGATTTTTTCTTTTTCCCCATCGCTCTCCGCATTATATCTGCTTCTGATAGAGAAAAACCAGCAACATCATGGGCAATCTGCATAACTTGTTCTTGATAAACAATAATACCATATGTTTCTTTTAGAATTGGTTCTAGTAATGAGTGGAGATAAACTATTTTTTTCCTCCCATGCTTTCTAGAAATAAAATTATCAATATTCTCCATTGGACCTGGACGATATAATGCATTCATAGCAATTAAATCTTCAATAATAGTGGGTTTTAATTTTTTTAAAAATTCTCTCATACCAGATGATTCAAACTGGAAGACTCCAATAGTCATTCCTTGCGAAAATAATTTATAAACCTTTTTATCATCAAATGGAATTTTACTTATATCGATTAGTTTATCAGTATCTTCAATTAATTTTAATGTTTTATCTATCACTGTAAGATTTCTAAGCCCTAAAAAATCCATCTTTAATAAACCTAAATCTTCGAGCCCTTTCATGTCATATTGACTAGTGATATCTCCTGTAGTAGATTTATAAAGCGGGATGTAATCTGTAAGCTCTCCTGGAGAAATAACCACCCCAGCTGCATGAATAGAAGCATGGCGATTCATCCCCTCAAGAATTTTAGAATGTTCAATTAATTCTTTATATTGTTCATTAGCCATCTCCTTTAAATCAGGACTTTTAATCAAGGCTTCTTCCAAAGTAATATTTAGCTCATTAGGGATAGCTTTAGCAATTTTATCTACTTCACCAAAAGAGTATCCCATCACCCGACCCACATCTCGGACAACTTGCCTGGCTTTCATTTTACCAAAAGTAATGATTTGGGTTACAGAATTTTCTCCATACTGTTTCTTAATATATTCAATTACTTCTCCACGACGCTCTATACAAAAATCAATATCAATATCTGGCATACTAACTCGATCGGGATTTAGAAATCTTTCAAATAATAAATTATGTTTTAATGGATCTATATCAGTTATACCCAATGAATAAGAGACAATACTTCCAGCTGCAGACCCACGACCAGGTCCAACAGGAATTAAATTGTTTTTTGCATATTTTACAAAGTCTGCTGTAATTAAAAAGTAACCAGCAAAACCCATATTTTTGATTACCTGGAGTTCTTGATCAATCCTTTTCTTTATATCTGGATTAATTTCACCATAAAGTTTTTCCGCCCCTTCTTTAGTTAGTATCTCTAGATATTTATCTGGGTGGTCTACTGATACATCTTTTGGGATGGGGAAATTAGGCAGGTGGTATTCTCCCATCGGAATATCCAAATTAATAGAGTCTGCAATCTTTCTTGTATTCTCAATTGCTTGTGGAAATTCACGAAACAAATCAAACATTTGGTCTTGGGTTTTGAAATAAAACTCTGGAGTGGCATATTTAAGTCTATTTGCATCATTACGCATTTTCCCTGTCCCCAGACAAATATGTATATCATGTGCTTCTGAGTGGTTGTGTTTGGAATAATGAGCATCATTTGTACAAACTAGAGGTAAGTCTAGTTCCAATGATAGTTTTTTCATATTTATAATATTTAATTTTTCTTCTTCAATACCGTGATTTTGAATTTCCAGGTAAAAACGACTTTGGAAAATTTCCGCAAATCTTAAAGCTGCATTTTTCGCTGAATCAAAATCTCCTTTGAGCATTTTTTCAGGTATCTCACCTTTAAGACAACCAGACAAACAAATAAGTCCTTGGTTATATTCTTTAAGTAATTCTATATCAATTCTCGGGCGATAATAGAAACCTTCTAAATAGCCAAAAGTAACAAGCTTCATTAAATTTTTATACCCCATGTAATTCTGGGCAAGAAGAACAAGGTGGTTATTCCCCCAACCACTATCAGCCTTGGATTTTTTATCAAACCTGCTACCAATCGCAACATATACTTCACAGCCAATTATTGGCTTAACTCCTGAATCTTTTGCTTGATTATAAAAAGGAATGACACTGAATAAATTGCCATGCTCAGTTAAAGCAACTGAATCCATATTAAGATCATCAATTGTGTTAATTAATTGATCTACACGCTGGGCACCATCTAATAAACTATAATCGGAATGATTATGTAAATGAACAAATTCAGAGTACATTATAAGGTTCCAGAATAAATTGCAATTAATCCAGATATATTACAAAATTTCAACAATTTTTCGCTATATCTTGCCGATTTAATTCCAGGGTTATTTAATATAGAAACTACCACAACAGCTAGTGGTATCTCAACTCCTATAATAAGTATAACACCATATAATAAACCATAATATCCATTAATAAATGGTATAAAAGAACCAATCGATATACAACCAATAAGAAAAATAGTGAGCTGATTAGCTTTATTTATACCAGCTACAATAGGAAATGTCCTTATCCCGTTAGACTTATCACCTTCTATGTCTGCAATATCTTTAATCAACTCTCTGACCAAATTAAGACCAAAAGCCAATAATGATGGAATCAACATATATTTTATGCGACCAAATGCTGCGCCGCAAAACAAAAAAGCCAGACCTAATATAAAAGCTACAGTTATATTCCCAATCAACGGAATATTCTTAAATGACTTATTGTATAAAATAATCATGGGCATAGCAATAAAAATACCAATCACTTTTGCTTCCTGGGAAAGTCCTAAGCAAAAGAAAGTTCCTGCGGAAAAAAGAATAATAGAAATAATAAGAGCTGATTTTTTACTTACATATCCTAATTGCAATGGGCGTGAAGGACGATTAATAAGATCTATATTATAATCAATAATATCATTCATAGAATTAGCTGCCCCAGTATAACAGATAACAACTAATATGACTCGAATTACTATATCTATATTATCAATCGTCTCCATTATAGCAGCAGCTATTATCATAGCAACGCCAGAAATTATAATATTTAATGGCCTTAAAAGTTTAATATGCCAAAGTATTGAATTCACAAATGGTTATTTATCGCTATTACACGATTATCTCCATTGTAATCATTTATTATTTCAATATTACAAAATCCATGATCCCTAAATATAGATTCCACTTTTTTAGGATGTCCACCTGCCCCTACTTCCAAAATCATCCAACCAGATGGTTTAACTAAAGATTGAGCTAACTCTGCAAATCTTTTATAAAATATCAAACCATCTTTTCTATCTGTCAATGCAATAGATGGTTCAAAATCACGAATTTGTTTATCCAAAGAATTATATTCATTTAAAGTAATGTAAGGTGGATTCGAAATTAAAAGGTCTGCTTTGTCAATTTTAATTTCATTTAAAAAATCTAATTCATGAAAAAAAACATTTTTTCTATTAAAATGTTCTAAATTGTATTTTGCATTATTCAAGGCATCTTTTGAAATATCTATCCCCGTAACATTTGAATCTTTAATTTCAATCGCTAAAGTAATTGCGATGCACCCCGTTCCTGTACCTATATCAATAATTAGTGGATTTGGTATTTTTTTCATTTTATCTAAAGCAATATCAATAAGACGTTCTGTTTCGGGCCTTGGAATGAAAACATGTTTATTCACAAAATATTTCCTTCCATAAAAACTGCAAGAACCTGTGATATGTTGAAGAGGTTCATTTTTGAGTCTACGTTTTACAAAAGACCTAAGTTTATTAAGCTGATTAGAAGAAAGAGGCTCTTCAAAACGAAGATAAACTTCCAATTTTCCGCAATTTAACACAGAGCAAAGAAGCCATTCTATTTCTCTACGAGGATTTTCTATACCTTTCTCTTTAAAATATGATTCAGCCCAGTTAATAAGATCAATTACAAGCCAATTTTTTTCCACTCTTCTTACCTAATACACAATTAAATATATAAGTAATAAATTATATTAATCCCTATTTATATCATTTGAGATGCTAACATTTCCTGTTGCTCTGAAATTTTTAACTGTTCTATAATCTCCTTAATATCACCATCAAGTATTTCATTTAATCGGTAGGTTGTAAAATTAATTCGATGATCTGTAACACGTCCTTGAGGAAAATTGTAGGTACGAATCTTTGCTGATCGATCTCCAGTAGAGACCAAAGTTTTTCTTTCTTGTGCACGTTCAGCAGCAACTTTTTCCTGCTCCGAAGCTAACAATCTAGATTTTAATACTTTTAATGCTGCTGCGCGATTTTTATGCTGAGATGATTCATCTTGGCAAGTAACAACTAGCCCAGTGGGTAAATGAGTAATGCGAATTGCTGATTCAGTTTTATTCACATGTTGCCCACCTGCACCACTAGCACGATATGTATCAATTTTCAAATCTGTAGAATTTATTTCTACATCTATATCCTCCGCTTCTGGTAGTACAGCCACAGTCGCTGCAGAAGTATGCACACGACCGCTTGTTTCTGTTTTTGGTACGCGCTGAACACGATGAACACCACTTTCATATTTTAGCATACCATATGCTTTTTCTCCTTTCATTGAAATAATAACCTCCTTCATTCCTCCAATACCAGTATCATTGGAATTCATAACCTTGAAAACCCAACCATTACGCTCTGCATATCGCATATAAATTCGATAAAGATCTGCGGCAAAAAGGGCTGCTTCTTCTCCTCCTGTACCTGCACGAATTTCTAAAATTAGGTTTTTGTCATCATTCGGATCTTTAGGTAAAAGAAGAATTTTCAATTTTTTTTCAAGTTTTATTTGTTTTTCTTCAAGCTCATTTATTTCTTCCTGAGCAATTTCCTTTAAATCATCTTCATCGCTTTTTAAAATTTCTTTATCATCAGAAATTTGATTTAAGATATAAATGTATTTCTTACCAACAGAAACTATTTCTGTTAAAGATCTATGTTCTTTTGTTAATTGTGTAAGTTTTTTCTGATTATTATAAATTTCTGGATCTGTCAATTTTTCGGTCATGTGATTATATTTTTCAATAATAGCTATTAATTTTTCTTTCATATATACTCCTATTTTGTTATTCCTTTATAATTAACATATATGAAAAAGCCAGCGATATATTTTTAACATAGTTATTTATTTTTTGTCATTTTTGTACTATATCTATTAGAAAATCATTTTATCTGATAAAAAAATTATATTACAAATTATAAATAATAAAAATTCAACAACTATTATATGAAAAAAGAACGTAAAATTAAACTCAGCTTAAGAGTCAGAATATAGACCATTCGGACCCTTTTTATTTATTAAACTATTTTCGACCGTATTTCTTATTAAATTTTTCTATCCGACCTGCAGTATCAACTAAATTCTGTTGGCCTGTGAAAAATGGATGAGATTTATCCGAGATTTCGATTTTGCACAATGGATATTCTTTCCCATCATCCCATTTTATCTTTTCTTTAGTTTCCGCAGTAGATCTGGTAAGAAACGCATAATCACAGGAAGTATCTTTGAAAACTACCAAGCGGTAATTCTCGGGGTGTATTCCTTTTTTCATAATTTTCTATTCCTCAAATAATTCTATCAAGAGCTAATCTGACACGCTCTATCCCTTTATTGATAACTTTTTTGCTAGTAGCATACGAAAAACGTATATGCCCTGGCGCACCAAAACCATCACCAGGAACGGTAACTACCTTAGCATAATTAAGAATATACTCAGAAATATCAAATGTGTCTTTTAATATTTTACTATTTGCCTTTTTCCCTAGATAAGCACTGAAATCTGGAAAAGCATAAAAAGCACCACCAGGAACTTCACAAGTAATATTTGGTAAATTGTTTAATAATGGGATAATATGATCTCGTCTTTCTAAAAATTTTAATCGCATTTCATCTACACAACCTTGATCACCAGTAAGAGCCTCAATACCAGCCATTTGGCCAATAGAATTAGCACAAGAAGTTGCCTGCCCTTGTATTTTTGCCATTGCATTTATAATTCTTTGCGGCCCTACAGAATACCCAATTCTCCAACCAGTCATAGCATAAGTCTTTGATAAACTTATACAAGTTATAACATTTGCTCCTATCTTTTGATCTCTGTTTAATTTTTCTACACTAATAAATTCACCATCATAAACTAACCTTTCATAACATTCATCAGAAATCAATACCCAATTATGTTTTTTTGCCATTTTTATAATACGAATTAAAGCTTTTTCTGTCCATACTCCTCCTGTAGGATTAGATGGAGAGTTAATAATCAAGCCTTTTATTTGGTTATTTATTTTTTTTGATAAATCAGAAAAATCTGGTTCATAATTTTTCTCTGCTATTGTATTGACGATAACAGGCTGAGCATCTGCCAACCTTATAAACTCTGGAAATGAAACCCAATATGGTGAAAATGTGATTACTTGATCACCTTCACTAAATAATGCTTGACATACATTATAAAGACTTTGCTTCTCACCATTGGAAACCAAAACTTCCTTTGGGTTATATTGAATTCCATTTTCACGCATTAGCTTTTCACAAATTGCTTTACGTAATTCTATCATGCCTGGTCCAGCAGTATACTTAGTAAATCCTTTATCCATTGCAATTTTAGCCGCATCTATAATATGTTCTGGAGTATTAAAGTCAGGTTCGCCCACTGAAAAATTAATTACATCAATACCTTCGTCACGCATTTCTGCAGCCTTAGTTGCCATTTGTAAAGTGAAGGAAGGTTTTACCCTTTTAACTCTGTTAGATAGTTTAAAACTCAAAATTTATGCTGTTTTTTGTGATGTTTTTCAGTATTGTATTTTGAATCATCTTGTGAATCTTGATTGTCACTTTCATTTATCATATTTCCTCTTTCAGATATATTAACATTATCAAATTCTTCGGTAAAAACACTATTTCTATGACGGGGTTTTTTCTTATTTGGTTTCTTTCTAGAAAATGATTTCTTCCCCCAATTATTGGTCTTTTTGGGTTTGCGTTTTCTACGTTTAGGTTTTGGAATATCATTAGCATCAATGCTATCAATTAGATTATCTTTTTTTGCTACTTGTTCTATTGAAGTTTCAGACTTTTCTTTTTTTAGCTTATTTTCATCAAATAAAAATATTTCTGGATTAAACATTCCGTAAATAGCCCCATATCCTCTAGTAATACCATTCCCGACACCAATATAATTAGGTAAAACAAAATTTGTTTTAAATTCACCCATAAATGCGCCCCATTTATTATCATCTACAGGTTTGGGGAAAAGAGATGACATTTTTACTTTTGTAAAAACTTTTTCAGTTAGATTGATTCCAACTTCTTTAGCTATAAATACAATATTTTGCCCAAGAAGGCGATTTAAAAAAGAAGGTTTTTCTTGATTAGTTAAAAATTTGTATTTACCACCTGTCATTTTATTTAATGCAACCCAAGGAGTAATAAATTTGTATCTAATCAATCTATCTGTAATTAAAAATTGATTATCATCCATTTCTACATCTTTGTTTTTTATCTGAAATGTAATATTACCAAAATCAAGTACATTAAGTTTTTCGATTAATGAAAGAACTGGTTTAACTCCTTCATTAAGACCTGTTATATATATTTGTTCATTTAGAATTTTTACCTGAACACGAGGATATAAATACTTATCCCTAAATGTGCCATCTAACATAGGGATTGATGGTTCATCAGAATATTGACGTATAAAAACACCCTTGACCTGATAAGGAGTTTTCCTAACAGGTTTATCTGTAATAATTCGGGCTACAACTGACTCTATATTTAAACGAGAATCACTCATATAATTAATAGATTAATTAAAATATTATTGGCTCATAGTATCCAAGAACTCTGAATTTGTTTTAGTTCGTCTGATTCGGTCTAGCATAAACTCCATTGCTTCTTCGACCTTCATTTCATTGAGTAATTTTCTTAAAATCCACATTCTTCCCAATTCTTTTTTTGATAACAAAAGTTCTTCTTTCCTAGTTCCTGAACGAACAATGTCAAATGCCGGGAATAGCCTTCTATCACTTAATTTTCTATCAAGGACCAATTCCATATTTCCAGTTCCTTTGAACTCCTCAAAAATAACTTCATCTGCACGACTACCAGTATCAACCAAAGCTGTTGCCATTATCGTTAAACTACCGCCCTCCTCTGTATTTCTTGCAGCACCGAGAAATTGTTTTGGTTTCTTCAATGCATTAAAGTCTACACCTCCTGATAAAATTTTTCCACTGTGAGGTATTACAGCATTATGAGCACGACCTAGTCTAGTTATACTATCTAAAAGAATAACTACATCATCACCATATTCAACCATTCGTTTTGCTTTTTGCAGTACCATATCTGCCACTGACACATGTCTTTCTGGGGGCTCATCAAATGTGGAGCTAATTACATCCGCATCAACATTACGCTTCATATCCGTTACTTCTTCTGGACGCTCATCTATTAACAAAACTATTCTTTTTGTTTTTGGGTGATTTTTACTAATAGCATTAGCTAATTTTTGCAACAAAATTGTTTTACCTGTTTTAGGCTGTGCAACAATTAATCCTCTTTGCCCCATACCGATAGGTGAAATCAAATCCATAATACGCATAGAAAAATTTTTTCCTTCTGTTTCTAACTTAAATTTTTCTTGTGGATATAAAGGAGTAAAATTTTCAAAAAAAATACAATCTTTAATATTTTCCGTGGGCTTGCTGTTTACTGATTCAACTTTTAATAAAGCGTAAAAACGCTCCTTTGATTTTGGAGGGCGAATTTGACCTGATACCTCGTGACCTGTTTTTAATTTAAATCTTTTTATCTGGGATGGGCTAACATATATATCATCAGGTCCTGGTAAATAGTTAAAATCTGGAGACCGTAAAAATCCATATCCATCTTGCATAACTTCCAAAACTCCCCTGGCTACCATACTTCCATCTTTTTTTGCTTGTGCTTCTAATATTTTAACAGTCAACTCCTGTTTATTAAGGCCTGCTATACCACCTTCAATATTAAACTTTAGTGCTAATTCTGAAAGCTCACGAATGCCTAGTGACTGCAACTCATTAAGATCCATATAAAAAGTTTACCTCATAAAATCTAAAGAACTATATAAATATTAACGCCCTCTGAGAAGGGCAAGATTGGAAGTTACGCTATATTTATCCTGCATCAAACGATATTTAAAATTCTTCGTATACCTCTTCAGCAATAAAATGACTCCCGAATATAAGACCCACATATCCTTTTTTAATTTGAATTTTTATTTTACTAATTCCCTCGGAAACAGTATTTACAGGCTTACTTTCAAACCCCATCTTGTTTATAGCGCCCGACAATTTATAAGGATCAATCAAAAACCTTTTCTTATCTCTTGTAATGTAAAGTTTTTCTATATGATTATAAAATTCTTTAACTATCATTTTAATTTCTTTATTCTTTTTTAAACAAAATAAACCAATTAATGGTTTTTCAGGAAAAACTGTTTTAATTGCTTTTATTGCATAAAAAATACCAGATTGATTATGAGCAACATCATAAAAAATAAATTTATCAACAAGTTCAAGCCTACCAGGCCAGTGAACAGTTTTTATTCCCAATCGTAAATGGCTAGTTTTAATTGTTTCATCATAGTTTTTAATAGCCTTTATAGCAAGAGCGGCATTATAAGCTTGATGAACCCCAATAAGAGGAAGTCTATATAATTCATCTTCAAAAAAAAATTTACACCCATATTTATTTAATGAAATATTATTAACAAAACAATCTTTTACTATTACAAACTTAGAATTAACCTTTTTTGCTTTTTTTATTAGAATATCTTCAACTACTTTTTTTTGTTCAGAAAAAACAAGTGGTATTTCTGATTTAATAATTCCAGCTTTTTCCATAGCTATTTTTTCAACGGTATCTCCCAAAATATCTTTATGGTCCATAGAAATAGATGTAATTACTGATAAATCTGGAATAATTACATTTGTTGAATCAAGAGAACCTCCTAGGCCAGTTTCAATTACTGCTATATCTACTTTCTTCATTTTAAAATGATCGAAGGCCATTGCTGTAGATGTTTCGAAAAAGGTTGATTTAATTTTTTTAATGTCTTTTGATATTTTTCTCATAAAAATAATTATATCTTCATCACTTATTGGGATACCATTTACTCTTATACGTTCATTAAATCTGCATAAATGAGGAGAAGTATATAATCCAACTTTTTTACCCGATGCCCGTAAAATACTTTCTATTATAGCACAGGTTGATCCCTTACCATTAGTGCCTGCTACATGTATAAATCTTAAATCATCTTGAGGATTACCAATCGAATCAAGAAGATGAAAAGTATGCTCTAGGCCAAGTTTAATTCCAAAACGTTGGAGATTATATAATGATTTTAGTAAAGATGAAAATTTAGAATGATTCAATGTGAAAAATATCACTTATAGGAACATCAAGGAATCTCCCAACTAAAGTTTCAAACAATTCTACTGAATCTGTTACATGACAAAGAATATTACTTGATTTATTATTTTCTGAAAAGAATTCGAACTTTTTCATAACTGCTTGTACAGTCAAAGCAGTAGTTTCTCCAGAATCTACTAGATAAATTTCACCATCAATTACTTTTTTAATTGTTTGCTTCAATAATGGATAATGGGTACATCCTAATATTAAGGTATCAACATTAGAAGCAATAATATTTTCAAGATATGTTTTTGAAATTAATTCAGGAACATTTCCATCAACCCAACCCTCTTCAGCCAAAGGGACAAATAAGGGACATGCCTGATTAAAAACTTTGATCTTTTTGTTTATATTTTTTAAAGCATCGCCATATGCATCGGATTTAATTGTCCCATAGGTTCCCAAAACACCAATTCGATAATTATTTGTGATAGATAAAGCAGCTTTAACCCCTGGCTCAATTACTCCAATAATTGGAATATTAAAATTTGATTTTAATATATCTAAAGCATGGGAAGATGCCGTATTACATGCAACTACAATCATTTTACATTCCTTCTGAATGAGCCAACTAGTTATTTCTAAAGAATATTGCTTAATTCTTTTTGTGCTTTTATTTCCATAAGGAACACGAGCTGTATCACCTACATAAATTATTGTTTCATTCGGTAAAATCTTCGTTAGAGCATTCACGACTGTCAGGCCGCCTATCCCAGAATCAAAAACACCAATAGGACGATTATCCATGTCTTATTCTTCTGCTAAAATTTTTTCGTTAGATTCTTTAAAATGTTTAATTGCTTCGTAAACTGCCTGAGCTATTTTCTGGCGGTGAGTTGCTTTTTTGAGTGCTTTCTCTTCCGTTGGGTTGGATAAAAACCCAACCTCTAAATACGCGTGTGGCATGGAAGCTCCATAAAGCACATAAAATCCCGCCTGTTTAACTCCTCTGTTAGGAGACGTTAAACGCTTATCCATTTCCATCTGAATTACAGCAGCCAGGTCCTCACTTTCTTTCATAAACATACTTTGAGTCATTGTTGCCATAATAAGACCTTCATCTGTTAATTTTTCATACCCTGGTTTCCTTTCTTCCATTTGAATAACAGAATTTTCCCTTGAAGCTACCATAATTGCATCTTCACTTTTACCTGGGCTTAAAAAATATGTTTCAAAACCCTGAATGGTTCTATTATTATTTGCATTCGCATGAATACTTATAAATAATTTCCCATTATTTTCATTTGCAATCTCTGCTCTTTTTCTTAGGGGTATAAATACATCTTCTTCTCTAGTATAGATAACTTTTATTTTCGTGTTTGTTTCCAATAAACGGCCTATACGTTTAGCAATATCTAACACAATATCTTTTTCCTTAACTCCAAATCGGCTTACTGTCCCAGGATCTTTACCTCCATGCCCAGCATCTAAAACAACTGTATCTAGTTTCCAACGATTTTTAACATCATCAATACTAGCTTCATTTTTACCCATAGGAGTTCTGAGAGTAATTACAATTTCATTTGGATCTAAGCTCTGATACCAATCATGGCTAATTACTTCAGATCTTAACTTGAATGCAATCTGAGCTGTTTCACCAATTTGATCCGATTCAATTCTTCTGATTACTCCTCGCGTTTCTGCGCCATCTATTGCAATCGTATCAACCATAGCTCCTGCAACTGTTATATAATACCAGCCGTGCTTATTTATAAATGAACTGATATTACGTTCGGAAAATGGTTTTCTTGTATTTAGCTTAATAATTGTACCATTTGATTTAGTTTCTACATTCATACCAATGATGTTAAATCGAACAACATCAATATCAAGAAATTCTTTTTTTGCATCAAAATTTATTCCAGGCATTACCGCTGTTTTTAAAATTCTAATAAATTCATTTGCTGGTAAATATAAATCTCCAGATTCTACAAGAACCATATCTGTCATCTGGTAAGGGATATCATCAATCATTACAAAACTAGTATAACCCGATATTTTTATTCGTTTCCCTTTAATATATAGAACCAGTTTTTTTCGTTCTTGATTTTCAAAAAGTTTTGAAGATAAAGACCTTGCTAAATCCTTCGTTGACATATAAAGTAATTTTCTTTCTACTAAAGTTTTTATTTCTGATTCACTGCCTGCGCTACGATTGAAGACATGTATATCCGCAAATAAAAATCCTATTAATACTAAAATGTAAAAAAATGATCGTAATATCATAGTGTCAAATCTATTACTATCCTTAAATCAAAACGATCATTATAACTTATGAGATAAATTAAATTAAAGGGCTTTCTGTAAATATGATTAATCATTAAAACTTTAATTATTTTTATTAAAAAATGAAGCTAAAATTATTTCCTCTAGATATAGTAGCATATCCTAACAAATTTATCTATCTTCATATTTTTGAAGAACGCTATAAAAAACTGATTAAACAATGTATAAAAGATCAAAGTGAATTCGGTATTATAAACAATGGTAACAGGAAATTTGCAGATATAGGATGTACTGTATCAATAAAGAAAGTTATAAACCAATATAGTGATGGTCGTTTGGATATAGTATGTGTAGGGGAAAAATTATTTAAGCTAGAAAAAAAATCTATGTTAAATAATTTAACCATTGGAGAAATAAGCTATTTGCCAGAGTTAGTTCCAATTCCTTCATCATTATTTGAACCATTAAAAGAGAAATATTTAAAAATAATTATATCCCTAGGCGGTGTCAAAGATCTTAAAAGACACATATCAAAAAAGATAACATTTGAGTTATTAGATATGATACAATTACCCACATTTGTAGAGCAGAAATTAATATCTCTTCAATCAGAAGAAAGTAGAGCTGAAGTTCTAAATAAATTTTTTACAACTATACTCGAGAAATCATCATCTAATAATAGAAAAAAAAAATTTACTTCTTAAAATCAGTCAAAATGATGATATATTCAAAGAATCAAGTTTATAACTATTCAGTAAATCTACTTTTTTTTCAAGGGATGGCAAAAACGACAACGCCTCAGAGTTACTGAGGCGTTGGAGCGGATTTATTTTCGCGCTATTTCTTCTCGTACCACATCACGAGTATCATCAGTGCTAGAATTCCCGCGAATCCTGCATCTCCAAATTGGGCCATTATACGCCCAAGTCCACCAATGACTCCAAAAAAGTCATCAAACAAGATTCCAACGATAATTCCAACAACAACTAGGGATTTTAACAATTCTATTGCTGTGCCGAGCCACTCGTTGAGGGTTTTTATACCATTTAGCATAGGTTACTCCTGTTGGTAGAGGCTATGGGCTTTGAAAAAACAAAACCCAAGATATGGCCTGTGTTAATTACCCAAGAAACGAGAGAAACACCAACAGAGCTAAGAGTCCAGCAAATCCACCATCTAAAAAGGTGTTTACCAGTTCAACAATTCCGCCAATGGGATCAAATCCTGTGGAATATATGATGTTAACGAAAACAAATAGTACTATAAGTGCTTTAATCACGCCAACAATTCCGGATGCCGCATTTGCAACGGTTGCATTGATATCAGCCATGCTAATACCTCCTTGGTTTGGTTTCTAATGAAAACGGGGGCAAACTACCCCCGATCTTATTCTTAGATTGTACTTTGTTTGTGGTTGAATTCAGAGTCAATCTCTTTCCTATGAAGCGAATTTACACACAATCAACTAATTCACAACAATTTTATTTTTTTATTTTTCCAAGTAAATCTACAGTCGATTTATATACCAAAAATGGGTCTATGGATTGTATACATAAAGAACAAAGCCTCCAGTGTCGTTTCGGATGTGCACATTTTATCTCTGGTTTTACAACCACAACATTTTCAGCTAATGGTTTTGTCAGTTCTGGATTTTGGGAACCAAATATAGAAATAACAGGTATTAACAAGTAAGTTGCTAAATGTCCTGCCATTGAATCTGGCGCAATCAACAGCCTTTGATTTTGAAGCCAGTTTTTAAATTTAATTATATTTCCTTCAAAAACATGAATCGGCAATCTATGCTTTTTTATCATACTAATTAAATCATTTGAATCATTAGTTTTAACAATTGCTAATTCATAATAGGGTATTAAATAATTTATTAATTCAATCCAATTATTTAATGGCCAACTTCTTCTTTCATCACTGGTACCAGAATGTAAAACTACATATCCATGTTTTTTAATTAAACATGTTTTCCACTTTAAAATAGAAGGCTTCCCCACTATTTTTGAAATTAGATGTAAAGCACGTTTTGTCTGATGCAATTCAAAAGGGAAAGGGAAAGTTTTGGAAAAAAAATAACTTCCCCCAGCACTTGTAAATCCAATACTATGATTACTTTTAATTTGCCATAGAAACCAGCTGTTTCTGATATCACCTTTAAAGTCGATCGCTAAATCAATTTTTCTTTTTCTTAATAAAATAGCAGTATCAAGAACTTTAATCCATTTTAATAAAGAAAAAGACCATGTTGTCCAAGGTGCATCAAAAGCAATAACTTCATTTACTAAATTTAAATTACGAGCTAAAGGAGTAGTTATTGAGGAGCACAATAAAATAATTCTAGCATTTTTAAAATGTAATTTCAATTCTCGAAGAGCAGGGATTATCATTATTACATCTCCAATACGATGATATTCTGTAACAAGAATTGTTTTTATCAACTTTTTATGGAATGAATTTTTATATCTAAAAAGATTAATTATTGAATAATATGGAAAAAGTATAAAACTTAGTAATCTTGAGAAAAATAAAAAGGTTGGATTATAAATCTCTTGTTTCATATTTATAAACCAATAGATTTATAATATCTATACAAGTTTTTTGATACTTTTTTAATATCGTGATAATTTTTTACCCATGATCTGGATTTATACCCATATTCAATAATTTTATTCTTATCATTAACTAATGATCTAAGAACTGAAATTATTGAGCGGGAATCAACGTGAATAAAAGGATGATCTGGTATAAACTTCTGGTATGTTTTGTTCATCTCTGTCAATGTGCAAATCCCCATTGATAAAGACTCAATAGAGCTCATACCGTATCCCCATCCGCCAAATTCACCAATTTGATCTATAAAAATATCTGCAAGTTTCTTTCTTTCCAGAGCCTCTCTATAAGATAAGTTTTCAATTAAATCAAAAACTATAAGGCCATCCTTTTCTAATTTTTTACATGCATAAATGATAGTGTCGGAACCTTTATAGTACCTGTTTGTAGGGGAGTGTGCAACTCTAATTACATCTGAAACTTTATTTTTAACACTAAATTGGCTAGTATCAAAAGGTAAAAACAAATATTGAATATTTGGATGTTTGTGGAGTAAATCCAATTCATTTGTCAAGTTTAAATCTGAAATATTATCTATAAAAGGCATTACTCCTCTGCTTCGAAGATCCTCACCATGATAATGACAAATAATCTTTTTCCCTTTTTTGTGAAGAGCATTCACAAAACTTTCATCTTTTAAAAAGTCCATACCACTATCAAAATGAACAACATCAAAATCAAATAAATTATATCTATCTATAGCTTTCAACACAGCTGGTCTCCATAACCAATCTTTAAATTTGAAAAACTGTGAATCTACCCAACCTTCTGGCCTCCAAACTGGGGGGCAACCAGTTTTTTCTTTATAATAACCAGCTTCTCCTCTATATAGTTTAAATACTTGATTTCTTATATAAGCCATAAAAGGTTTAGTAAAATTGAATGGAAGCTCTAAACAAATATCTTCATCAAAATCTTTTGGAGATTTAAAAAATGTAACTGTGCGGCATTCATGTCCATTTGCCTCATGTTCTTTTTTCCATAAAGACAGTGTTCCAACAGTATTTTCTGGAGAGATATATAATATTTTCATTTCGAATTATATAAACTCATTAAATCATTCATTCTTGATTCCCAATTATATTTACTCTTAATGAGATTTCTGTTTTTTTCAATCCAATCAGATTTATTTATAGATTTAAATGCATCTATTATACCTTTTGCAATGGAAAATTTATTTCCAGGAATTATCCAATGTACCGTTTTTGATACATAATTACGTATCGGAGGCAGATCTGATGCAATAATTCGACATCCAGAAGCCATCATTTCAAAAAGTTTTGTTGGTGTATTTTTTTGTGTTAAAGGATTATCTCTAAATGGGATTATACCCAAAGAATTTTTATTTAGTATTTCCCATACATCTACATATGGTATTTGCGACTTAATAAATACATTATCAAAAAGTTTGTTTTTTAATATATATTCCTTTAGCTGTTTTTCAAATTCTTCCGTTCTAAATGAACCTAATATAGTTAAAGAAATATCAGGTATTTCTGATATGACTTTCGGCATCGCTTCTATTAAATCACTAATGCCTCTTTCTGGAGCAATATGGCCATGATAAATTATTGATAGTCCACGATTACCATTATTGTCAAAATTGGATATATATTTTGTTTCTGGAAAATTCTCTATTACCGATGGTTTAAAACCTAATTTATGGTATACGGTTTTTTCTAAAGGATAATTTGCCAAAATAATATGGTCAACAAACTTAAGATGCATTTTTTCAATTTTACTTTTATATAATATTATAGTTTCTTTAACTATTTTTGACCGCCGAGAAAAAGTGCGATACATAGCATCAAGATCTTCATGAACATCATAAATAATTTTAGAATGAAACTTTTTCTTTACAAGTTTCGCAAAGTCCAAAAGTTCTGGTTCATGTATATGTAAAAAATCAGGTGGATCTGATACTTTAAGATAGTTTAAGACCTTTTGTGAATAAGATTTAATTGATAAGTTGGAAGATAAATTTATATGACTTAATCCAGGCTCAGATAAATCTAAATCATAATTAGATCGAGTAAAATACCTTATAAAAGTATTTTTTTTTAATAAAGTTTTTATTTGTCTATGATAAATACGTTCGTCATTAGGAAAATGCTGACAGGAAACTACAACAATCATTTTATGAAACTTTTTAAAATTGATTTCTCTTTATTATTAATTATGAATAAATACCAAGTAATTGGATAAAAAAAAGTAACGGCTAATCGGGTCCATTTATCTTCACCTGTTATAAAAACAATACCCATAAATATTATTGGGAAAACCCAGGAAGACCAATTATAAGGAATTGGATAAATTTTATTGGATCGGATAAAAATAGATAAGCTCATAAATACAAACGCAAAAACAGTCGCCCAGGCAGACCCTACGACTCCGTAAATAGGAATCAATATAATATTTAAAGAAATATTTACTAATGCTCCAACAGCTCTAAAAAAAGGAATCCATTTGGTAATGTCCTTCATATAAATTCCTGGTAACTGTATAACATAAGTGCCAAAAAAGAAATAGGCTAATAATATGCAGAATACAATATCTTCAGAACCCCAAAATTTCTCACCTATCAAAGTCTTTGTACCGATAGAAAGCCGCATTATTTCAGGAACCCATAAACTTATTATAACGATAACAAACCCCAGTAATCCCAAAAAAAGTGTTGATGCATGTGCGAAATCTTTTCGTGCACCAGGCTCTTTCCCTCTTTTCAAAAAATAAGGTGTCCATCCCATATTAAAGCCCATAACTATAATTAAACCGAAAACACCAAGTTTGTGTCCTGCTGAATAAAGACCAACATCTTTCGTACCATTCATCCAATTTAATAAATAACGATTTGCCAACTCCATAATCATTGTAAATATTCCAGCTGGTAAAAAAGGGATAGCAAACTTAAAAACAGTATTAAGTGTTTTAGAACGTATTCTCTTAAAACTAACACGTTTTATTATTACAGGTAATGAAAAAACAAATACAATGCTAGAAGCAATCAAATTTGCTAGCAAAACTCCTGCTATACCCTTTTTAAGCATAACAACAAAAAATATATTAAACCCCATTGTGGATAAAACATTAACTAAATTAAAACAAACAAAAGGTATAGGCTTTTCCTCAGCGCGCAATAAAAGTATTGGCATATTCCATAGTGCATCTAGAAGCAAAACTGCAGAAAGTAAAACAATCCAATCTGGCCGGTCTACGCCTAATACAACTTTAGCAATAATATCCTTTGTAAAAAAAAGAATACTAGAAAATGATAAACTAGTTATCACTTGAATTCCATAAATTACAGAAATGTATTCTTTTTTTTCTTGACCTTTTTTCTGAACAGAATATTTAAGAAGAGCAGTATCCATCCCATAACGGTAGAAAATCATCGTGAATCCCATAAATGCATATGCAAGAGAAACAACACCATACTCTTCGGGAGTAAACACATGAGTATATAAAGGAAGTAAAAAAAATGTTATAAGACGGGCTAGTATATGACCAAAACCATATATAAGCGAATGTTTCCCCAATGATTTAATTGACATATATTAATTTAGGTTTAATTGTAGAGTATCTCGGAATATACCGCTTGCCCCAAAATTTTCTTTAAATCGACCTAGGCCCATATTTGGCTCCCCATCTACAGTAAATGTCCCAAAATCATAAATTTTAAGGCCCTTATTGATCGCCCAATTAAAAATAAAATAAAATAAAAGATTAAGAGAACGATATTTCTGATATTTTTCATTATGACAGATGTAAAAAGCTAAAACAACATGTTTGTTTAAAATAAAATTGATTGCCCCAGCAAGCATTTCATTGTCCAGATAAGCTGCAAATAGTTTTATATCCTTTGGAAATCGGTTTTTTATATCTAATAATTCTTTCAAAGTATGAGTTGGAGAAACATTATGTCTAATACTAAGATTTTTGACTAAAATATTGTAAAATGTTGAATAATCTTCTGATTCTCGAACTATAACACCAAAATTTTTTGCCTTTTGGACTGCCCTGAAGTGTGAAGGGCGGAATTTTTTTATATTATTTTCTATATTATCTTCTAAAAATAATATGCTACTAATATCTCGTTTCATGTAAGTAAATCCCTGTCTAAAAAACGAAAAATCCATATAATTTGATATTCTTCTTTGATATAAACTGGGGGGTAATGTAATTCTAATACCATCAAAATTTTGTGAACGGGCATAGTTTACAAACACTTTGCTAATATTTATTCCATCTGCTATAGATAAATTGACAGGGAGAACAAAAGAACCCATCGAAGATCCAGGGTGTGAAATCAGAAATTTTTTATTATTATCTATTACTATAGAAGCTGGGAAAACAGATATAAGCTTTTCTTTTTTATATACCATTAGACTATGATCTACAAATCTATTTTTCGGATGGTATCCCAAAAATTTTCTTAAATGGAAAAGAGTACCATTGTTACTTTCTCTAATAAACACTTCCCATTTTTTATAATCAGTTTCTTTGAATCGTGTAATTGTAATCATTGTTATTTAATGAATATTTTGTATATATGTTTCAAATAATAAATTTTTGTTTATTGATGTTGAATAGTGTTCAGGGTCAAATATAATTTGGTTGTCTAATTTACGGGAGTAAATCTTGAATTCTGCCATTGAAATAATACATGCTCGTGAGATCCTTGATTCTCGCGGGAATCCTACTGTAGAGGTTGATATTACATTAAAAAATGGATCTAGAGGTAGAGCAGCAGTTCCATCAGGTGCTTCTACTGGTGAACATGAAGCTATTGAACTAAGGGATAAAGAACAAAAACGGTATATGGGAAAGGGAGTTTGCAAAGCGGTAACCAATATTAATACAGTTATTTATGATACATTGAAAGGATTTGATGCAACTAATCAATCTGAACTTGATAATATAATGATAGATTTAGATGGTACAGAAAATAAATCAAGTCTAGGAAGTAATACATTACTCGGAGTTTCTATTGCTGCAGCAAGGGCCGCTGCTAATTATAGTAGGTTACCTTTGTTTAAATACCTTGGTGGCGAAAATGCAATACTATTGCCAGTCCCAATGATGAATATTTTAAACGGAGGTAGTCATGCGGATAATACATTAGACATTCAGGAGTTTATGGTTTTCCCCTTCGGGGCAAGGACCTTTTCAGAAGCTTTACGAATGGGGACAGAAATTTTTCACCATCTAAAAATAGTTTTACAAACTAAAAATTTAAGTACGGCAGTTGGTGATGAAGGTGGATTTGCTCCTAATTTGTCATCTCATGAAGAAGCATTGGATCTTATTCTGGAGGCAATTCAAAGAACAAGGTATAAAGCTGGACGAGACATTTTTATTGCCTTAGATGTTGCTGCAAGTGAATTATATAACAATGGAAAATATCAATTAAAATCGGAAGATAAATCACTTTCTACAAAAGATATGATTGCTTATTTAAGTAATTTTGTAAATAAATATCCTATTATATCAATTGAGGATGGTCTCAGTGAAGATGATTGGGATGGATGGGCTCAATTAACAACAGAACTAGGTGAAAATATTCAAATTGTTGGGGATGATTTAACTGTTACAAATCAATCACGATTAAAACGATCTATTGATGAAAAATCTATGAATGCGATCTTAATTAAATTAAATCAAATAGGTACTGTAACCGAAACTATTGAAGCAATAAAAATGGCTAAAGATTCCAATTTTGGAGCGATTATTTCACATCGTTCTGGTGAAACAGAGGATACTACAATTGCTGATTTTTCAGTGGCAATGGGTATGGGACAAATTAAAACGGGATCTGCATCTAGAACAGATAGAGTCTGCAAGTATAATCAGTTATTAAGAATTGAAGAACATCTTGGAGAAAAAGCAATTTTAGCTAACATGGGAGTTTTAGGCACATCAAGAAAATGAAATACGGAAAATTACAGCGTCATTCACCTCCCAGAAATATCCGTAGACAATCAACAAACTTGCAAAAAAATTTTGTTCGAGGTGTTTTATTGTTAATAGGATTTATTCTTTTAATTGTATTCATTTTTGGAGATCATGGAATATTTCAGCTCTACAAGCTAAAAAAAGAAAGGGCTGAAATCCAAAAACAAATAAGTTATTTAAGAAAAGAAAGAGAGCAACTTAAATCAGAAAAATCACGTTTAGAAAATGATCTGGATTATATTGAAAAATTAGCAAGGGAAAGGTTTAGGATGGCAAAACCTGGAGAAAAGGTATTTAAAGTAATTCCAGAAAATATAGAACGAAAATTAAAATAATGAGAAAAGGTTATATTTTAAATTCAGTTTTATTTTTTAAAAAAGCATCAAGATAAATTTCCACACGTCGATTTTGAGCGCGTGCTTCATTAATATCTTTTTTATTTTTAAGTTCTTTTACATTGATAACTGGCCTGAATTCACCATATCCCATTGCAGAAAATAAATTTTGTGGCATTTTTGCATATCTACTTAACAGCCGGACAAAATTTAATGAACGAGCAGAAGATAATTCCCAATTACTAGGGTATTCTGCGGTTTTGGGTAACTTTAGATCATCCGTATGACCTTCACAACGGACTTCCACATTTAGTAAACTATTCCTTTTTTCGATTTCATCTAAAAGATATCTATAATCAGGATTATTACTTACACCGATAATCTTAGATGATCGTATTATAGCACCAATCTGGGACAATAGTGGAAGTACTTTTGGATCTACATCAGCAGACATAGATTTAAATAATCTCCCACGCATAGTTATCTTAATTCCTTTTGTTACTCGCTTTACAGAAACCTCAGATGATATCACATTATCTTTAAGCTCTTCGTATGTTTCATCCAACAACTTATTGATAATATTATCAATATGTTCATCCGCATCATTTAGCATTACAAGCAAAAGCACAAAAAATGTTAGCAGAAGAGTAACCATATCTGCGAAAGTAAGTGCCCATGCAGTCGCCTTGGCTTTACGTTCATCTTGTGTAATAGGACGTCGTATTTGGGCCATTTTATCTAATTATTGGTTTTTTCTTCTTCAGATATTGTTTCCTCATTTTTTCCTTCTTCTAATTTATTTTTAATTCCAGACAAAGAAGATTGATTTTCCCTTTTTTCACTAATACTTTCTGGATCATTACGCCTGTTAGCAGGGACGAAGGTCATTAATTTTTCTTTAATTAAAATAGGATGTTCCCTTGCATGAATACTAATAATCCCTTCTAATACAATATTTTTTAACATTAATTCATTTTCAGATTTTCGTTTTAATTTTCCTCCAATAGGTAAAAAAACCATATTCGCAAAAAACACTCCATAAAAAGTAGTAATTAATGCTGTTCCCATTCCTTTAAGCAATTCAGCAAACTTATCTGCCACATTATAATTAATATTAAAATCACCTCCTCCACCAGAAAAATTATTCATCATTACAATTAACCCAAGTACAGTTCCAAGCATACCGAATGCTGGGGCATATGAACCCATATATAAAAAAAGTTCCTGCCCTGCTATATGGCGAACAGCAATATTATCTATTTCTAAATTCAAGAATGTTCTTAAACGAGATGATTCTTTTTCATTTATTGCTAATTCAAGTCCATTGCGAAGAAAAACACTTTGAATCTCAGGAAGTTCTCTCTCCAAAGAAAGCAATCCATTTTTTTTTGATTTTTCAGCTATTAGCACTATGTCATCTATTGTTTTTTTATAATCATATACTTCATCTGTAAATACATTTTTTATTATTGCGAAAAGATTCCCCACAGCATGAATCGGAAGATTAACCATTGTGGCAGCCAGAGTCCCTCCAATTACTATAATTAATGCATGAAGCTGCGTGAACCAAAAAACATTACCTCCACTTAAAAGAATTCCAATTATTATAATAGCTGTTCCTGATAAAAGGCCTATAATTGTTCCAAGATCCATATTATATCCTTTATTTATTAAGCAAGTTAAAAATAATTATATAATAACCTTTGAGGTATTCTATCCGATACATCAAGCCTCAATTAGTTCTTTTTTTTATGCCTATAAAGTGATTTACTATTTTCATATAATCGTTTTTCTTCCTTATCGGATAAACTATGAAAACCATTTCGATTTATTTTATCTAGGAGCTTGTTAATATCTTGCTCTAATTCTTGGCGATGAGATATTTTCTTTTCTTCTAATTGTATTTTATACTCTAATGTACTTTTCCGAATAGAAAACCAAATATTTTTCCAATTCCAACGACTTTTTAACATAACATATCCTATCACCATACCACCTAAATGGGTTATATGACTTATTTGTGTCACACTATTGAAAGATGATACAAATGCTATAACACCAATACCAATGACAAAAAAAATGGATTTTATGGGGAAAATACCATATAGATACACTATACGATTTGGATATGTAATTCCGTAAGCAAGTAATACACCAAAAACAGCACCACTCGCTCCTACAACAGGAATAGCAGAATTTAGAGAAAACAAAGTTGTCAATATTCCAGAACCGATTCCTGTTATAAAATAATATTTAAGAAAATGTTGCTTACCCCACAGACGTTCCAATTCACTCCCAAACATCCATAGTACAAACATATTAATTAGAACGTGCCAAATTCCTCCGTGAAAAAATAAATATGTAAAAGGTTGCCATATCATGTATTGTGTCCAAATCTGCTTTGGAACCAAACCAAACAGTTCAAAAAACAATCTATCAGACCCTGATAATGATTGTAGTAAAAATATACTAAAATTGATAGAAACCAATAGTTTTATAGAATCTGTAAACAAACTCGGTCTATATGAAAATTCCCCACGATTAGATTGGAATTGATATCTCATAACTTAATAAATATACATAATTCTTTTGTTCCTAAATAGTTCCTTGGATCAGCATTAGCTATTAAAATATTATTAAGCATCTGATAAGATTTTTCTGACAACTGCCATAGATTTAATTCCCTCTAAACCATCAAAATGATATTGCATTAGAATCCATAGATAATTACTAATGATTTTTCTATCTTGCGAAGTAATCAATTCAGCTGGAATATTATGAATATTTTGCTCTAATAATTTTTTTAATATAAAAACACTATTAGGCCCATTATTTAAATCAGGGAGTACAATTCCTGGAAATTGTCTCTGATCAAGGCTAGGACGAAACCCAAGATGTGTAAGTAATGTACATTCATAAAACCAAAATAAAATATTGGTATCAATATTTTTTTTATTGAATTCTCTAAGTACTACAACAAGTTTATTAAATAATTCTGGGTGTGGGTCATATTCTGATAATGTTTTTTCTGTCATTTCAAGAATTGCCATTGATAATGTAATAGACCTTAAATCCTGTAATATTCCAGGCCATGATTCACGAAAATCTGCCTTGTTAATTAATTTTAATTCTTGATTGGGTTTATCACGATATATTATATCAAGATAACTTATTGGCTGGAATTGAGATGATTTTGGAGATTTTTTTGATCTAGCTCCTTTTACAATAAAACTAATTTTACCATAATCTTTACTAAAACATCTAGCAATCAAGCTTGTATCTCCATAAGGAAAAGATTTTAATACAATTACTTGCGTGTGAATAACCACTTTTATACTTGGAAAATAAGATCAGAGTAAAATAAAAATCAGTACGCTTTAGCGTAAATAACCTCGTGCTTTGCTGGATTGCCAGAAAAAATACAAGTCATTCCTGAAGGTTTCTCATTAAATGGGATGCATCTGATTGTCGCTTTTGTTTCTTCTTTAACTTTTTTTTCTGTTTTTTCTGTTCCATCCCATCCGCATCGGATAAAACCACCTTTTTTTATGATGGATTTAAATCTATCGTAATTAATAACCTTATATATATTTTCTTTTTGAAACTTTTGTGCTTGTTTAAATAATCCCATTTGAATATCATTAAGTAAACTAGGGATTTTTTTTACCAAATCTTTTTTATCTAAAATTTGTTTTTCGCTATTATCTCTTCTTACTAAAACAACATTATTGCTTTGTATGTCACGAGGCCCGATTTCCATTCTAAGTGGGACTCCTTTCATCTCCCATTCGTTATATTTAAACCCTGGAGAATTATCTGACCAATCTACAGAAATACGAATAGCAGATTTTTTTAAATTAGAAATTATTAAATCCAGATATTCCTTAACTTCAACTTTTTGCTTTTTACTTTTAAAAATAGGGATTACTATCACCTGAATTGGAGCTATTCTTGGTGGCAGTCTCAAACCTTTTTGATCGCCATGCGTTAAAACAACTGCTCCTATCAACCTGGTGCTTATACCCCAGCTTGTAGCCCAAACAAATTCTTCTTTATTATCTTTCGTTTGAAATGTAACATTAAATGCTTTTGCAAAATTTTGACCCAAATTATGAGATGTGCCAGCTTGTAATGCCCTCTTATCTCCCATCATAGCTTCTATACAATATGTTTTATCAGCCCCAGCAAATTTTTCGGATTCAGTTTTTAATCCTGAAATTACGGGTATCGCTAAATAATCTTCAGCAAGGATGCGATAAAATTCTAAAATATCTAATGTCTCTTTCTGCGCTTCTTCAGCTGTTGCATGAGCCGTATGACCCTCCTGCCATAAAAATTCCGAAGTACGTAAAAACAAACGGGTACGCATTTCCCAACGTACAACATTAGCCCATTGATTGATCAAGATTGGAAGATCTCGATACGATTGAATCCATTTTTTATACATAGACCATATTACTGTTTCTGAAGTGGGGCGTATAATTATTTCTTCTTCGAGTTTAGATTCAGGATCTACAATTATTCCATATTTATCATCCGATTTTAGTTTTGTGTGTGTTACAACAGCACATTCTTTAGCAAATCCTTCCACATGTTCGGCTTCTTTAATCAGAAATGACTTAGGAATAAATAAAGGGAAATAAGCATTAATGTGTCCAGTAGATTTAATCATTTTATCAAATACATTTTTTATATTATCCCAGAGCTCAAATCCATAGGGACAAATAACCATAGTTCCTTTAACTGGTCCATATTCTGCTAAGCCAGCCCGATTTACAACTTGTGTATACCAGTTGGAAAAATCAGTTTTGTGATCTGGTAAATGCTTGCTCATATTGTTATACGCCAATTATAACTGATTTTAAATTACTTGGTTGATTGGGAGACACCAAGATACATTTGTGCAGAATTCTATTTTAATATTCACACTATAATGTATAATTACCAGATATAAGTTTCACTTTTGTTGATACCTAATTGGGGTTAAGATTGTAATAATTATTATAAGATTCAGGATTTTTTTAATACAATTGTTTAAAAATTTTATAAATAAACATTTAATATGATTACAAATAACATGGTGAAATATTTTCAATCTCTTAAACATCAAAAATATAGATTGAAATACAAACAATTTTTGATAGAAGGGAAAAGAATTATAACTGAAGCTGTAAAAAATGACTTTATGTTTCACATCGTACTTTATACCGAAAAATTTAAAATTAAGAACCCTGGCTTTATTGAAAATCTAATTTCTAAAGGACACTATATTGAATGTTTATCAAAGAAAAAGATCAATAAGATCGCACTTACAAAAACACCATCTGGCATTATTGCAATTTGTAATTTACCAGAGCAAAGTCAATTTAATTTCATATCTAATAATTGGCTGTATTTGGATCAGATTTCAAATCCAGGAAATCTTGGAACACTATTTAGAACAGCTGCTTGGTTTCGAATAAAAAACATCGCATTGTCTCCAAAATCATTAGATCCATATAACCCAAAAGTAATTCGTGCAGGCATGGGAGCTCACTTCTACCTTTCAATCCATCAAGGAATCAATATAAATATTTTTAAAGAACACAACTATTATACTATCGGCGCTGATCACCGTGGAGAATCCTTAAATCGGGATTTTGAAATCCCTAACCGTTGGGTTTTAGTTCTTGGAGGAGAATCCCACGGATTATCAAAAACAGTAGATAATAAATTAGATATAATGCTATCAATACCAAAAAATGGATTTGGCGATTCATTAAATGTATCTATAGCTGGATCTATTCTTTTATATGAACTATATAAAAACCAATAATAAAAATTCCCACATTAACTCTAATATTTAAATATCTTTAACACACCAATATATTTTAAATATTTTATATTATTCAATTCACCTTTTCTAATTTAAAATTGAGATTCGTAATTTTCATGAAATGAATTTTCGGGGTCCTGAACAGAATGGAAAACGACACATTGACAATTCGCACGGCTTTTATGGTTGTAATCGCATCAATACTATCTGCCTTATTGATCGGCTGGCTGATTATCGGGGTCGGCATGGTTTCATCCGAAACACCAAATAAATTTTATACTTTTCTTTCTGTTATAATAGGCCAAGGATTCATGTTGGTGCCCTTATTTTGGTTTTTAAAATCAAGAAATGAACCAATCACTAATAGACTACGTTTACACCCTGTTTCAAAAAATACTTTATTAAGCACAATATATTTTTCCATTGGCTTAACTGTATTTTCTGATGAATTAGATCGTATTATTCAAATGATTATTCCTCAACCTGAATATATCAACGAATTAAGTTCTACTTTGCAACCAGAAACTGTTACAGGATTTGTTTTATTATTTATGGCCATTGTAATTATTGCTCCAATTGGTGAAGAGTTACTATTTAGAGGATTTCTTCAGAAATTTCTAGAAAAACACTGGAAAGATGTGACCCGTGCGATTTTAGTTACTAGTTTATTTTTTGCAATTATCCACATGAATTCTTATTGGCTAATTCAAATTTATATTTTAGGAATTTTTCTGGGTTATTTATCATGGAAAACTAACTCTGTTATACCCAGTTTGATACTACACTCAATTAATAACGGTACTGCCATGCTATTTTCATTTACTGATATAAATATTGGTATTATTTATTTATGGCATGATCATGTGGCTCCTTGGATTATAGTTATATCATCGTTTTTAGTTGTGCATGGATTTAGAGGAATTAATCATAGTATAAAAAAATGAGAAAAGAACTTTTTGACCATGAAATCACAATCTTGCGTGATACATTTAGACGGCTATTGCGTCGCAATGCTAATACCAATTTAGAAAAATTAATCAATAAAACTCATCCAGCTGATTTGGCAATAATTTTTCGTTACTTTCTAGATGAAGAACAAGAACAAGTCTTTTCAATTTTAAAAGCAAATGAACAAACTGCATCATTTTTAATAGAATTAGATGATACTATACTCCAAAATTTGTTACAAAATGAAAATCCAGAGCGAATTTCAGCACTAATTCGTAAAGCGCCCGTTAACGATCAAAGCTATATACTCGGCAACCTCGATGAATATAAATCACAGTCAGTAATTGATTTATTAAAACGGGAAGAAAAAGCGGAAATTGAAGAATTAATGGGATATCCTCAAGATTCTGCTGGTGCATTGATGACTACAGATATATTTACCTTACATCAAGATATAACTTGCGGCAATGCATTAAAAAAACTACAAGACCAAGAAGATGCTGAAATGGTTTTTTATCTTTATTTGACAGAAGATGATGGCCGCCTTACAGGAGTTGCATCTCTTCGCGCCTTGGCAACTTCTCAATCAAATACAAAAATGCGTGATATTATGATCAAAAAGGTTCATTCTGTTAGGCCTGAAACCGATCAAGAAGATGTTGCTAAAATTGTAGCCCAATACAATTATCTTGCTGTCCCCGTTTTAGATGAAAGTAATAAAATACTAGGAATTATCACTGTGGATGATGTTGTTGACGTAATCAGAGAGGAGGCAACAGAAGATTTTCTCAAAATGGCAGGTGCCGGTAAAGACAGAGAAATTCTCCTAAAATCAAGTTGGGAAAATGCCAAAGCACGGTTACCATGGTTATTCGCAAGCTGGATAGGAGGTATTATAGCAGCGAATATAATTGGTGCTTTTGAACACATGTTAGAAAGTATACTTGCGTTAGCTGCTTTTATCCCGATCATTATTGGGATGGGAGGAAATATTGGGACACAATCATCTACAATAATTGTTAGAGGAATGGCTACTGGAAGAGTTGAGAAAGGTGGTGAATTAAAGGTTCTTTTTAAAGAAATCCGTGTAGGAATAATATTAGGATTACTTTATGGGGTCCTTCTGGGGGTTTTTGCAAAACTTAAATTTATAGATTCAGACCCAATTCTTGGCATTGTTGTTGGGATTAGTATTTGCGCTTCCATGTTACTGGCAGTTTCTGTAGGTTCAATCACACCCCTTTTTTTAAGAAAATTAGATATCGACCCAGCTATTGCTACAGGTCCATTTGTGACTACCAGTATTGATATTTTAGGTGTTTTATTATATTTCATGATTGCGGGTTTATTGCTAAACCTCTAATCAAATGCATATGGCGTTATATTTATTCACAGGTTTATACCTGTGTTTTGTTGTTTTCATAATTATTGGTTTATTGAAACATAACCCTAAGGTTGAAAAAGAAATTGATGATTTATCAACAGTTTCAATAGTTATTGCGGCCAGAAATGAAGAAAATAATATAAAATATTTAATTGATGACCTGATAAATCAAAATTATCCAAAGGAAAAAATAGAAATTATAATTGCAAATGATCGCTCTGTAGATCGTACTGGAGAAATTATAGATGAAACAGCAAAAAAATATTCATTTTTTCACCATATAAAGATTAAAAAAACTAATAAAAGTATGACTCCCAAAAAAAATGCTCTACAACAAGCAATTCATCATGCCGCAGGCAATATTATCATTAGTACTGATGCAGATTGCCGTGTCCCTAAAACTTGGGTTAAATCTATGGCATCTTCTGTACAAAAAAATAAAGGAATATCGATTGGGTTTTCCCGTGTTGAAGGGAAATCTTTCTTCAGTAAATACCAAATGATTGACTTTTTCAGTATTACTGTCGCAAATGCAGGTGTAGGTGGATGGAATACTTTTTGGTCTGGTAGTGGACAAAATCTTGGATATAAAAAAAAAAGTTTTGAAATGATAAATGGTTTCCACCCTGTTAAAGATAAAATTTCTGGTGATGATATGTATTTAGTCCAAGCAATTTCAGAAAAAATTGGGGGAATAATAAATATGAACCCACGTTCTTTTGTCTTAACAAAACCAGTTAAATCAATTAAAGACTTCCTAAACCAAAAAATAAGATGGTCATCTAACGCTCGAAATAATTTAAATAAAAAACCACTATTTTTTATTTTTCTTATAAGTGCATTTTTTTGCAACTTAACCCTGTTAATTGGTTTTTTATTACTAATACCAGGAATCCAATTTATGTTTTTTATCAAATTTATTTTTGAGGGCATAGTTATTTTTCTTGGAGGCAGATTATTTAAGACCCCAATATCCCCGCTAGTTTATATGGTCTGGTCTTTAATACAGCCTTTATATATTCCTTGTGTTGGGATATTAGGTTTATTTGATTTTTACTCATGGAAAAAATAATTAAAAAGATCTTTTTCTTTTCTATAATTATTAATTGCATTCTTGGGCAGAATTATAATATTTCTGTCTTTAATATTCCTGTCGCTGAAGTTAAACAGATCTTTAATAACCAAAATACGATTGAATACGAAGCTAGAAGTGTTGGCATTATAGATATGATTTGGCCAACAAAAAATTTTTATTCTTGTAAATTTGATTCAAATAATTATGGTATTCGCGGTTGGAGAAAAAATATTAAGCAAGGTGATTATAAAAAGAAAACCCATGTTAATTATAATCCTGAGACATCCGAATTAATATATGATTCAAATAAAAAGGTACCCATTACAGAATACACACAAAATATTTTTACACTGCTTGCAATGGTTCAAAAAACAAATTATGTAAAGCTCGATGCCCATTGGTTTAAATTTGAACATAATGGCCAACTTGGAAAAGCAAGGTTCCTTTGGGCCGATAGTATCAATGTCAACTATGGGGAAAATACTATACTCTGTGATCATTATCGATTGGACATAATATTGGATAATGATTCT
>TARA_B100000686_G_scaffold322518_1_pt1 | contig 50228 bp, 53 predicted proteins | sample TARA_B100000686 | Tara Oceans TARA_B100000686 (sample SAMEA2622733) | marine metagenome | biome: marine biome (ENVO:00000447); feature: marine epipelagic mixed layer (ENVO:xxxxxxxxx); material: "saline water (ENVO:00002010), including plankton (ENVO:xxxxxxxx)" | depth 150 m
CCGATGGACCGGATGACTGCCTCCCCCTCTTGGCAGCCACCCGGCCAGACCTCGGTCTTTCTTACTAAGCCCCCAGCGGTGGTAAGAATCTTCGATTTGCGTAAGATCGCAAATCACAACTGCGGGCACTATAGGCACCGGTACCCCCATTTATGCAAACGATCGTTAAGTAATGCTCTCTGTCAAGGCGTTTAGATCACCGCGAACTGCGGTGTGAGATACCTTCTAGCCGTGGTTTCACAAGACAACGAGACTTTTGATTGGACGCAAGAGTGGCCTCATCTGGTCACTTCGCCCGAAGTTGCAGCACAAGCGGTTCAAGACGGGGATCTCGTCGGTACTAGCTTGCCTGAGCCAACTGCCTTTCTGAATGCTCTAGCGGATCGCAAGGACCTCAGCGATGTTGCAGTTTTTGTGCCTGCGCCTCGACGGGGTGGAGCTGCCGTCGCGATGAATCCAGCGATCGAGTTGCGGGCTCCGTTCTTGACTCAAATTTTGCGAGAAGCAGGAGCTGAAGCAGAGCTAGTTCCGGTGCGACTTGAAGATTGGGGCAGGTTTAGTATTCGAAATCCGCCTCGCATCGCTTGTGTTCAAGTCGGGACACCATTGTCCGATGGAACAGTTCCGCCTGGTTCGGCTATCGCCGGCAATGATGCGCTAATTCGTCGCTCTCGAAGGCCGGGTGATCTCGTGTTTGGGCTAGTGAATCCAGTGGTGCCTTACATCCACGGAGATGCGTTCCACGTAAATGACTTTGATGGCCTGATTTACGTTCCCCTCAAGGGGTCGATGCCAATTTTTGACCAGCGTACGCCGCCATCGAATCTCGACCCGTTCGTTGGGGCACTTGATGAACTCATTCCCGATGGCGCGACCGTTCAATCCGGAGTTGGTGGCCTGACCGAGATTGCTCTGGCTCGTTTAACTCACAAGAAAGACCTCGGCATCCATACCGAGGTGATGTGCCAAGGGCTTATGGAATTAATGAAGTCAGGTGCCGCAACTAACCGACTGAAGTCGGTCTTTCCACACAAAACGGTTTTTACTATCGCTTTGCCTGAAACTTTCGAATTTCTCGACAACAACCCCGACTGTCAGATCGTGCCGGCACACATTGCGTTAAACCACAAGACAATCTCAGATAACCGCGATATGCGATGCGTGAATGGGGCGCTCGAAATCGATCTCTGGGGTCAGGTCAATTCCGAAATGATCGGTGGTGTGCAGCACAGCGGTGTGGGTGGCGCGCTCGATTTTTTACGTGGGTGCCAAATGTCCGATTCAGCAATGTCGATTCACTTGATGCCGGCTACTGCCCAGAAAGGTGCCGCATCGCGAATTGTTCCTCAGATAGATGTTAACGCCATAACAGCTACTCGTTACGACGTCGATGTAGTTGTAACAGAGTTCGGTATTGCTCGGTTAAAAGATGCTTCGGTGCGCCAAAAGGCAGAAAGTTTGATCTCGATCGCTCACCCAGAACATCGTGAGGAACTCAGAAACGCTGCTCAGAAAATGGGTATCTGCTAAACGTTAGCTGCGCGACTTTTCTGGTCGTACGAATGTGGGTACGTCAGGTGTGCTTCGCTCCGGCGAGTAGGCATATCCCATGTCGCTGAACTCATTGATCGAACGGACACTATTTATTCGGTTGAGTATGAGCCATGACGCCATCGCTCCTCGGGCCTGCTTGGCGTAAAAGCTGACGATCTTAAACTTCCCATTCTTCTCGTCTAGGAATCGTGGACTTAAGACTCGGGCTTTAAGCACATCTTCATTTACAGCAGAGAAATATTCTTTTGAGGCCAAGTTGATCACCACTCGTGAACGATGCTCATCTAAATCTGCTGAGAGGACCTCGCTAATTTGGTCACCCCAGAACTCGTAAAGGGTTTCACCTCGCGACGTGGTCAAGTTTGTGCCCATCTCGAGTCGGTAAGGCTGAATGAGGTCAAGAGGTTTGAGAACTCCGTGAAGCCCGGACAATATACGCAAGTCTTTTTGGGCTCTAGTGAAGTCACGTTCGCTGTAACGGCCGACATCCATGCCTACATAGACATCGCCCCTAAACGCCAACAACGCCGGTCGGGCATTCTCGGTAGTGAAGTTTTCTTCCCAGTCTTGGAAACGCTCCACATTAAGGTCAGCTAGAGCAGGTGAAAGATGCATGAGTTCGCCCAGCTCCGCGGGAGATTTCTTCACCAATTCGTTGACGAGCACAGCGGAATCTTTAATCAGCGTCGGCATCGAGTGTTTCCGAGTTAACAAGTCCGAATCGAAGTCGAGCGTTTTAGCGGGTGACAGGACAATCAGCACAATGGGTTCCTCCACTTTGAAGTCTAGATATTCAGCGGCTGCAACTCGGGATCTATTTCAAATCACCGTAATTCCGATCGGTCCCAATTACCTCTTTTCTAGCTTCATGGCTGCAATCACAGGAGAGATGGAAGATATTCGAGGTGGATAAGCCTGAATCCGTGCCTCTCAAAGTCCCTAACGCACGGACTTGGAAGCATTACACCGGCTAGCGTGCGAGCCGTGATCAACAACTCTGGCGCAGCGCATTAAGCGGGAACCTATGGCGACCACTATCCAGCATTACCAAGATATTGGTGACTTTGACTATGGCGCTAGCGATCAGGTGTCACCACTTATTCGTCGAGTCATATGCAAGAACCCCACACCGTTCACATATAAAGGAACTGGAACTTATTTAGTGGGACGGGGTGAGGTTGCTGTTATCGACCCCGGGCCCCCTTTGGAGAGTCATCTCGACGACATCCTTGCTGCCTTGGACCCTGATGAGGTAGTCACGCACGCCTTTATCACGCACACTCACAGCGATCATTCCCCTTTGACTAAGCAACTGAAGGAAAGAACGGGAGCACTTTCTTACGGCTTCGGTCCACATGGAGCAGTTCGAGAAGACGACCCAGAGGATCGAGTCGACTTTTCCGCATACATCTCCGAAAAAGAGCAAGAGCAGTACAGAAAAGAATATGACGAGTTGCCTGAAGAATTGAAGAAAGAAGGTGCAGATACTGAGTTTTCGCCTGACATATTCCTTAGCGATGGTGACATTATTTCCGGTTCTAATTGGACAATCCGCTCTATTCACACCCCCGGTCATTGTTCAAACCATCTTTGCTTCGAACTGTTAGAAGAAGCCTCCCTATTCTCTGGCGATCATGTGATGGGATGGGCCACCAGCGTCGTTGGGCCCCCCGATGGCTCCATGAAGGACTACATGGTTTCTCTCAAGAAGCTCCTGGATTTCAACCATGATCGGTACTGGCCGACTCACGGGCCTGCGATTCCCGATCCAATTGCCTACGTCCAAAGCTTCATCAGCCATAGAGAGGAACGCGAAGACCAAATACTCGGGTACCTAGAGCACGGGCCTCAAAAGATCGCTGACTTCGTGCCCGAGATGTACGAAAAATACGACAAAAGACTGTGGTATCCGGCAGCGGGATCAGTCCACGCCCATTTGCTGCACATGGTTGAAACTGGACGAGCGGAAGTCACAGACAACCATGGGGAACCAAAATTGACCGCTACGTATCAGCTCCTTTGACTAAGAATCCGCATATCCGCGCTTCTTACTCCACCCGTGAGTAATTTTTCCACTCGATGCGTTTAGTCATTGCCAACTGCACGGTCGACTATTCAGGTCGTCTAGATGCCCACCTACCTCAGGCCATCCGTCTCATTATGGTTAAAGCAGATGGATGCATTGCAATTCACGCCGATGGGGGCGCGTACAAACCGCTTAACTGGATGAATGCGCCAAACAATGTCCGCGAATTAGAGGAAGGCAGCGAACTCACGTGGGTTGTCACAAACCCGAAGGGGGAGAAATTAACTATTCAGATCCATGAGGTTGTGTCGGATGTTGCACACGACATGGGTAGTGACCCTGGTCTTGAAAAGGATGGAGTTGAAGCCCATCTTCAAGAGTTGTTAGCTGCGAATATCGGCGACATCTGCGACGGAATGGTGTTGGTAAGGCGCGAGTATCCAACCGATATAGGGCCTGTCGACCTGCTCTGTCGAGACGTTAATGATGCGGCCGTGGCTATCGAAATCAAGCGTCGGGGTGAAATCGATGGTGTAGAGCAACTGAGTCGTTATCTCGATTACCTCAACCGGGACGGAAATCTCAGACCTGTGTCAGGGATATTTGCTGCTCAAGAGATCAAGCCACAAGCGCGTGTGCTAGCCGAGGACCGGGGCATTGAGTGCTTGTTGCTTAACTACGACGAACTGAGAGGGATCCAGAGCAATGAACTTAAGCTGTTCTAGATCTCAACAGCTCGTTATTAGTCGTCAAGCAAATAGGCATAGCCCATTGTCGATAACAACCCGCTCTTCTGCCGTGTCTTTTTGAGCGACTGTCCGATAGATCGCTTGACCATCTTCTACCCACATCTGAACGGTGAGGGAATCTCCCGGATACACCGGCGAGGAAAATCGCGAGTCCATACTTTTGAAACTGGACGGATCACCATCACACAGTTGGTGGAGTAAAGCTCGGCCCGTGAAACCGTAGGTGCACAAGCCATGTAAAATCGGTTTAGGGAACCCGCCAAGTTCGGTAGCAAACCATGGATCGCTATGCAGCGGGTTGTAGTCACCAGAAAGTCTGTAGGTCAACGCCTGGTCAGTTCTTGTCTGGTATGTCACTTCGTGGTCTGGTGCAACATCTGGAGCGTGAACCTGCGGCGCAGTATTTCCCTCTTCGCCGCCAAAACCTCCGGATCCTCGAACAACTATTGAGAACCGCAGATCAAAAAGAGGTTCGCTTGTCTCCTTCAAAGAAACCTTGGACTCTGTTTCAATTATCGCGTTCTTGCCCTCACCTTTATCCCAGATGCCACTAACACTTTCCTCAATAACCACGGTTCCTGCTACAGGGATCGGCTGATGCAACGTGACTCCTTGCGACCCATGAAGGACTCGGCCCCAATCGATCTCACCAACCTTGCCAAGCGCTCCACCCGAACCGCCAATTACAACTCCTTGCGTTGGGAAAGTTCGCTGGTCGATCCCTTTCGAGTTGTTAGTGGTGAACTCCAGTTCTGAACCGACTGGATCTTCGGCTCCTGCTCCTATACCCACCGCATAAAGCAGCGAGTCGCGATAGCCCCAAGATCGTTCAGCTAGATCGGCTGTGGCACCTACGGCATTGGGATCTATAGACATGGTTCGTCCTTCCTGTCTGATTTCATACTAGTTAAGCGACCTAAGTAAGTAGCCCTCCGTCATGCGGCTGGCCATCCATACCGGAGTTAAGTTGCGCTTCTGATACCAGACGTCGCGCTACTTCAGCTATTTCGGTGGGGTCGTCTACAGCATCGGTGGTGGGCCCACGATGCCACCCGTTGGCGACGGCCAACTGCCGACCCGATGCTTCGAAAACTCGGCCCGTAATGTCCGACGACTCCGCGCTTTGTAGCCATGTAACTATTGGAGCTATGTATCTGGGATGCATCAGAGCTTTATCCTCTTCAGATGCTTCACCCATGCCTAGGTCTTCTGTCATTCGGGTCAAGGCTCCAGGAGCGACAGCGTTTACGCGCACGCCGTAGCGCTGCATTTCACGAGCAGCGATGATTGTGAATGCGGCAATACCCATTTTGGCGGCGCCGTAATTTGTCTGGCCAGGATTGCCATAGATGCCCGAGACAGAAGTTGTGTTGACAATTGAGGCGTTGACTTCTTCCCCAGCTTTTGCCTTATCGCGCCAATATGCAGCAGCCCAGCGCGCGGGAGCGAAAGTGCCCTTCAGGTGAACCTGAATTACGGCATCCCATTCAGCTTCGGTCATGTTGACCAACATTCGATCTCGAAGGATGCCGGCGTTGCTTACGATGCCTGTCAGGTCTCCGAAGGTCTCGATGGCTTGATTCACCATGGCCTGAGCACCTTCCCAGTCCGACACGTCGTCTCCGTTTGCTACTGCTTCGCCTCCCATAGCTATTATTTCCGCTACAACTTCGTCAGCTGGACCTAGATCGGAACCAGTTCCGTCTCGGGCGCCGCCCAAGTCATTTACGACGACCTTTGCACCGTGTTCTGCGAGCATGAGGCAGTGCTCGCGGCCTATGCCCCGGGCACCGCCTGTAACGATCACTACCCTGCCTTCACACAGCTTGCTCATCTTCTGACCCCTTCGTCGGTCCTTTAACTTTGGATCGGTCTAGTTTCACGAATTGCCGCCGTAATCCCTAGAGGACTTCACGACGTCAGGCATCTTGCCTAGCACAATCAGCAGAAACATTCCGACAAGTTGCCGCGCACACTATTGGGCCATATGGCCCTAGCATCCAGTTACGTGCCTGAGCTTTTCCGTCTCCCGCGTTGGGCTCTGATGCTCGGATTGCCGTTTTTTTTAGTTGCGCTCGTTGTTGGAGCGTGGGTAATTGACACAGCGGTGCATCGAGATCGGGTGGTGCGGAACGTAAAAGTTGCGGGCGAGACCGTTGGTGGGCTCACTGACGTCGCTTTGCGAGCTCGGGTGCAAGCAATTGCTGACCGTGTCGCTGACACGCAAATTGTCATTCAAACCGAGCTAGGCGACGCGACTTGGGCAGCTAGCGATCTTGGGGTATCTCTTAACGTTCTCACCACATTTGAGTCCGTCATGAATACTCGTCGTGAGGGACTAATCAATCGGCCACTAAATTGGCTCTCTTCACTTGCTTCAACTACCTCAGCAAAGATCAACGTCGAAATTGATTTGCCTACTCTTGAGCAAGCTCTTTATGCAAACGATCGATTTAAGCGATCGCCCGTGGAGCCGTCAACCCGCGTTGCTCTCGACCAAGTTCAGCTAGTGCCCGGTGTTCCGGGAAAGCTAATTGATGTCAGAGATGCCGCTGAGGCCATCACCCAAGTCATAGAAGAGGGTGGTACTCCAAGCGTGCAAATTGGCACAGTGGAAGTCGCGACCAGGTTCTCAGACAACGCTGTGACCGAACTCATAGCTCAAGCAAACCGGGCCGTGCAGACTCCGCTTCAGTTACGACTCAACGACTACGAAACGGTTGTGGCGCCTCGAGTCATAGCGGGATGGTTCGTCCTTGATCTCGAGAGATCCGTTCCGACGCTGGATGTTGATCCCGCACTCATTCTCTCATCTCTAGAAGAATTGTTAATGCCAGGTAACACGGGTGCTGGACAAGCTGAATTCGATGTACGCAACAACGTGGTCAGAATTATTTCATCTGACGGAGGAACTGCTTGCTGTGATGTGGTCGCTGTCGAAATCGTTACCGCGGCTTTAGAAGCGGGACATGGGGATCAAATTCATGTGCTTCCCAACCGACCCGCTGCGCCGAGAGAGGCCGTCAACCGGCTTGAGGAACTCGGGGTGATAGAGAAGGTTTCGTCTTTCACCACTAAATACGCCTGTTGCGTTGGGCGCGTAACCAACATCCAAAAATTCGCCGAAATCATGAACGGTCGATGGATTAAGCCTGATGGGCTGCTATCACTCAACGAAACGGTGGGGCGACGCACGGAAGAAAGCGGGTTTGTACCTGGGGGTTTTATCTCTAAGGGCCACCTCGTAGAAGACATCGGCGGTGGCGTTTCCCAATACGCTACGACCATTTTCAACGCCGCTGTACGAGCTGGCCTCAACTTTGATTACTACCAGGCGCATTCGATCTATTTCGACAGATACCCATACGGTCTAGAGGCGACTATCTCTTACCCGAAACCTGATTTAGTGATCACCAATCCGACCCCATTTGGGGTTCTTATCTGGAACAGTTGGACCGACGAGTCAATTACCGTTGATATCTATTCGACTTCCAACGTCCATGTGACACTTGAAGAACCAACAGAGACGCCCATAGAGCAGTGCACGCGGGTCAAAACTAAACGACTTCGAGTTTGGCAAGACGGTTCCGAGGAAGCTGACTACTTTTTCGCTACCTACAGACCTGAAGAGGGTCTCAACTGCGACGGAACTCCCTCCGACCCAGACCAAACCACGACAACCACCATCGCCTTGGAACCCGAACAGAGCGATGGCGCTCAAGATGAAGTACCGGCAAACAGTGTCCCAGTAACAACAACCACTCTTAATTCAGAGTGAAGCGCCAGCCAAGCACAAATCGGTAGCCTGATGCGGGTGCTTCAATGTGATGTTTTGATCGTGGGAACCGGCCCGGCGGGCTGCGCCGCGGCTATCACCGCCAGGCGACTCGGTCTCAAGGTAATCGCCATAGATAGGGCTACCTTCCCTCGTGATAAATGTTGCGGCGACGGTCTTACTACTTTGGCGTTACGCGAACTTGAATCCTTGGGCCTAACGCCATCTGCCAGCAGCTGGCTGACCATCAACGATGCATACATTCGATCGCCATCGGGCAGAGAACTTCATCTACCGCTCCCCCGAGACCGCGGACAGTACGCCGCCATAGTGAAGAGGATTGAGCTTGACGCCGACTTAGTGGACCTAATGCGTGACGAGGGTGCAGATGTTCATCAAGGCTGCGCATTCACCACGATCGAATTGAATGCTCAGGGGGTTCAAGTTTTGCTCGACGACGGTCAGAGCATTCTCGCGAGAAACGTTATCGCAGCTGACGGGATGTGGTCACCAGTGAGAAAAGCCCTGGGGTGTGGTCCTGTGGGTTACCGAGGCGACTGGCACGGCTTCAGGCAGTACGTGAAAGCTGAAGGTCCTCAAAGTCGAAATTTGTGGGTATGGTTCGACAAGGATCTCCTTCCTGGTTACGCCTGGTCATTCCCTTTAGCCGATGGTCAAGTGAACTTGGGGTTTGGAGTGGTGAGAGGAAGTCGTCTCAACGGCAAGAAGCTTGCTTCGGTGTGGGCGGGGCTCTTAGATAGACCTGCGATTAAGCAAGCTCTTGGCCATGCAACCCCTCAGGATTCGCGCACTGCCTGGCCAATCCCAGCTCAACTACCTAACGCTCAGCTGGCTAAGGGTCCGGTCTTATTCGTCGGAGACGCCGCAACTGCTACCGACCCCCTAACTGGCGAAGGCATTGGACAGGCACTGGAAACCGGAAGATTGGCTGCCGAAGCGGTCGCTCGAGAAGCAACCCCCGAACTGGCCGCGAATAGTTATGAAAGTTCCGCTCGAGCTGCTCTCCAACTCGATCATCGTCTATCTAAACGCCTTAGCAATGTTCTCGCTAGCCCCCGATTGGCCGAATTGGCACTTCTAGCCGTAGGCACCAATGAATGGACTCGCAGGCAATTTGCTCGTTGGATGTTTGAGGACTATCCAAGAGCTTCTCTGTTCGACCCTAGAAGGTGGCGACGAGGCTTATTTAACCGCGATGGCGCCTGGGCCGAATCCAACTAAACGTGTGACCAGTTGCACAGTGGAGTCTGAAGAGACAGTCTTTGGGGGTGTCGGAAGCTAACCAGTCGAGCGAACATCTCAGCTTCACCAGGTCTGAATGGGCCGCTCTTCGCGATGCGACGCCCTTGACTCTTACCGAAGATGAACTCAGCGACCTCGCTGGTCGCGTCGAACCAATCACTCTGGCCGGTGTCCGGGACATATATCTTCCACTTTCGCGACTTCTAAACCTTCGGGTCGAGGCTCAACTTCAACTTCAAAGCACCACCTCAGACTTCTTCGGAAGAAACGCTTCTTCAAGACCGTTCTTGATCGGTGTCGCAGGCAGCGTCTCGGCAGGTAAGAGCACCACCGCCAGAATTCTTCAAGCGATGCTTGCGACATGGCCGCAACACCCGAGAGTCGATTTGATTACCACTGACGGCTTTTTGCAGCCCAACGCCGAGCTCGAGGAACGAGGTTTGCTAGGTCGAAAAGGATTCCCTGAGTCTTATCGTCAGGGAGCTTTGGTGGATTTTCTTCGAGAAGTAGTTGACGGAACGCCCCAAGTCTCAGCCCCCATCTATTCACATGTCACCTATGACATCACCGATGAAGTTCAGCTAGTTGAGCAGCCTGACATTTTGATTGTCGAAGGCTTGAATGTTTTGCAAACAGGATCTCCTTCAAATACGCCTTTCGTTTCCGACTATTTTGATTTCACTATCTACGTGGATGCAGATACTGAAGATCTGGAATCTTGGTACGTCGAACGCTTTCAGCAACTTCGCTCCACAGCCTTTCGAGAGCAAAGCGCTTACTTCAGTCAGTTCGCTCACTTACCCGTGGACGCCGCTGAGGCTGTAGCGCGAACAATTTGGCGTTCTATAAATCTTGTTAACCTCCAAGAGAACATCTTGCCGACTCGAGCCCGAGCGGACCTAGTCCTAAGAAAAGCCGCTAACCACGAAATCCAGTCAGTTCAACTGCGACGGACCTGATTAGCGCTAGCGAGATCAAAAATCGCTCGACCTCCCTGACTCCACTACTCTCCCCGATCGTGCACTGCCTATTTTGTTCCATCGCTGACGGTAGCTCAGCTTCGAACACAATCTACGAAGACGAACATTGTCTTGCCTTTATGGACATTCTGCCGATGACCCCGGGCCACTGTTTAGTCATACCGAAGCGTCACGTAAGGGACATATTTGAACTTGACGACGACACCGCTGCTCATGTCTTGGTCGCTTGCCGATCCGTGGCCCACATCATCCGCAACCGCCTTGAGCCATTAGGCATCAATCTCATTAACAACAACGGACCAGCGGCTGATCAGTCGCAATTCCACTTCCACATACATCTTGTTCCTAGGTACGGGCGCGACCGTCTGCTGCATCCTTGGGAACGTTCGTACGGCAACCCAGATCAAATTCGTTCTATAGCCGAAATTCTTCGGGGTGAACGAGAACTTCCGAAGCCCGAAGAGGACAGATAAAGCTTCTTGGAGCTAGGTTCACGAGTATGACGCAACGTTACGCAGACTTTTCTGCACTCTCCATAACTGGCCCCGACCAAAACGGCATCTTGGATATCTGCATCGACACGCCAGGCAAATTAAACGCGGTCGATGAAGCTAAGCACCTCGCCCTTGCAGACGTATGGAAGGCAGTTGATGGTGACCCCGACACTCGCGTTGTCGTCATCCACGGCGCGAACGGGACTTTCTCAGCCGGCGGCGACATGGCCATGATCGAGAAAATTATGGACGACTTCGAATATCGATCTAATTCTCTTCGCGAAGCTCGCGACATTGTCTACAACATGATCAACTGCTCCAAGATCATTATCTCAGCGATAGAGGGAGTCGCTGTGGGAGCAGGACTCGCAGCCGCGTTCATGGCCGATATTTCAGTTGTCGGCAAGAACGCTCGAATTTTGGACGGTCATACAAAACTTGGAGTCGCGGCAGGTGATCACGCCGCCATTATTTGGCCTCTCTTATGCGGTATGGCAAAAGCAAAGTATTACTTGTTGACCTGCGATTCCATGTCTGGCGAGGAAGCTGAGGCTATGGGTTTGGCGAGTGTCTGTGTCGACGATGCAGAAGTCCTCAACGAGGCCTACGCCATCGCTACAAAGTTAGCCAGTGGCAGCCAGTCCGCTATTCGATGGACAAAGTACAGCTTGAACAACTGGCTTCGATCCGCCGGACCAGCTTTCGACACTTCGGTCGCGTTGGAAATGTTGGGCTTTACCGGTCCTGACGTGCGGGAAGGTCACGCGGCAATAATGGAGAAGAGGAAGCCCAACTTCGGTTAAGCGGAGTCACATCGCAAGGTCTTTCAGGAGGACCTCAAGTTTTTGCAGAGCGGCAACTGGTTGCTTTACTTCAACAACATTCAGGCCACAGGCACGGGCTGCGTCCAGATTCACTCGGTTGTCATCTAGAAACACAACATTCTCAGCTCGGACACCTAGTTGTTGTATCGCGTGTAAATAGATTCGGTGCTCTGGCTTACGCATTCCCACGAATGCGGAGTTGATTACGACATCGAAAAGCACATCCATAGCTAAGCCCTCGCTCACAATGGGCCAAGCTTCAGCGATGTTGTTCGTCAAAAGCCCAGTTAGGAAGCCTCGATCCTTTAGCTGAGAGATCCGCTCCACTACCTCAGGTATCACTGTCAAATGGCGAAATAGAAAATGAGCACTGGTGGGGTCCCAGATAGTTTCGGCCCCAGGAAGATCTTCGCGAGACCAGGAAAGGTAAGCATCCAGACTCAGTTCTCCCCTTTCAAGGCGGGCAAATTGTGAATCTGGGTCATCATCTCTGTATGCGTCGCGGCGCTGTCGAATCTTCCCCTGGTCTACATCAACTTCCCGGTAAAGTTTTTCAACGATTGGTCCCGGCGGCACTGTTATGACCCCTCCCCAATCAAAAAGAACGGCATCAACTTTAGATTCGTTCGATGTGACGGTCACTCGCGTTCCAACCTCCGAGCAGATGTAAGGTCTCCGGCTAGAGCAATGATTAGCCGAAAAGATGTGCCACCAAGTCTCTCGCTAGGTGACTTGTGAGGCCGTTTCGGCCTCTCTTATTTCTACCCGATGAAGCCACTCAGGAGTGGCAGGTGGGTCCTCATTAATTAGCACCGCCACGGCCCGAATTCCATTGGGGAGGGACTCGGGCCATGGTGTAAATCCATCGGTGATAATAATAAGCAAATCTGCAGTTGGTTGGCTTTGGACCGCCGCATCGATTCCTTGAGCGAGGTCTGTTCCACCACCTCCGATTAAGTTCAGGTCAGAAGAGCGGCGCACTCTTTGTGGTTTTCCTACGACCGAGTCACACGTAAATATCTTCAAACAATTGAATCGAATTCCTACCGTCGACATCAGCCCGTCAATTTCAGCTAAAGCCTGACCGAGCAGTTCTTCGCTCATCGACGCGCTCGTGTCCAGCAGTATTGAAATTTCAGGGTGTCGGCTTCTCAGACTTGGAAGTATGACCTTTGAGCTATTTGACCATCTACGACTTGGTCTTTGGTAGCTGTAGTCAACGGCACCAGTGACCTCGGTTATACCTCGATGAAGAGAAGCTCTTAACTCCTTGCGCCAATCGACTCGAGGTTCAAGCACCCGGTTAGCCCAACGAAGCCAACCACCAGGAGTTGAGCCATAGCTTCTGTGATGAGCAACGGTCTCGGAAGCCACTCTCCGTTGAATCAGGTCTCTTTCTTCTGATCCGATACCACCATCGTCGTCATCACCATACGATTCGTCCCAGGATCGCGGGTTACCGTGAGCCGAACTGCCACAATCGCGCGAGCTATCAGCACGCTGTATGCCTTGAAAGAAGTACTCCTCCCCAAACAGTGAATTGGGCATTCCAAGCTCCTCAGCGGCCGCCGAATCGAGTGGCGCGGGATGACCTGCATCCAAGTCATCGTTAATTTCCGCGTCCGATGCGTCAATCCAGTGGGTCAGTTCTGCTTCTTTGATTCCGATTTCTCTAGCCCTTGTCGCATGTCCTCGGAGTAGATGGCCAACTTGGTGGACCAATTCCACTCCAAGCATTTCAATTTCCCAATCGCGCGTCTCAAAGTGGTCCACATATATGCGGAAATATTCGTCCCCTGCCACTCCACCGACCGTCTCATCTGAGATAAATCTCATAGCAAACAAGGCCGATGCCAGATATGGATAGTTGTAGGCCGCCCACAAGCGAGCCGCCACTATTCGCTCTTCAGAACTCATTCAACAAGCCCGGCCGCCTTCATCACTGGCAAGAACGCCGCTGCTTCTGGAGGGGCACTGACTCCCTCTGGGCGAATTTGTGCCAACACCCTCGCGGCCATTGCTCCAACATCGGGCGCTTGGGTAGCGGCCACCGCCAACACGCGCCATCCGGCCAACCACCTTTCAGGAGTCGGATCCGCCGCAACAGCTCCAGCTACCGCCGAGAGAGTCGCATACAAGCGATCACCCCGATCGGGAAAGATGACTCCATCTGGGTCCCGAAGAGCTGTTTCGGGGTCGGGAAGATCCAGTTCTTGAAGCCACGTGAGAAATTCAATCCCAGCTCCTTCACCTACACAGCCGATAACTAAGTTCCTTGTCGTTTCCAAGGAGGCATCAATGACCTGGGCCGCCGCGAGCAACTTTGAAAGCATTTCCCAAGTTCTAGGACTCGGCCACGCTTTTCCAGCAAGCGCACGTTCAGTAGGGGGTTGTATTACTAATGAGGGCCTAACCGCTAGGAAGCCACCAACGAGTGCCGCACCGCTTGGAATTTGTTTTTCCCAACCTGCGGGGAGATTGGGAACACGAGGCGATGGGAAACCAGCCATTAAACCGGTAGCCACACCTACAGGGTCCACTGACCAATCAAGGTGACAGAATCTGTTGGCAAGTGGCGAAGATAGATCCCATCCGTCAGCCGCCTGATCAGGAGGGTTAGCCGCTGCCACTATCGCAATATCTTCCGGTAATGACAAGTCGCCCACTACCCGTTCGAGCACCACCCTAAGTAGCGCGGCTTGAACTGCTGGAGGAGCGGTCGAAATTTCGTCGAGAAACAGGAGCCCGCCGCCGGCATCTGAAAGTCGTTTCGCCCATCGAGGAGGAGCGAACTCAACCTGCTCTTCGCTCACGACAGGGAGGCCGCTGAAATCACTGGGCTCACGAATGCTTGCTATTACAACTTCGTAAGGAACACCCACTGACTCACACATCGACGCGACGGCCGAGCTCTTGCCAGTTCCGGGAGGGCCCCAAAGCAGCACTGGAACGCGAACCGCTACGGCCAACGACAAGGCTTCAAGGACCGCGTCGTTCTGATTTGCCATGGACGTAGTCTCCTCGAGTTTTAGCCGGCTGTCTCCCATCTTCGCAGCACGCGACTGACCTTGCGCGGATAATCTGCGGGCTAATGGAAGAACATCTAACCGCACACGAACATGTCACACCTATGGCAGACGGGGCCACTGGACCGCTGCAGGGGATTCGCATTCTGGACTGCACACAGGCCATAGCAGGTCCATGGTCGACCATGATGCTTGGCGACCTCGGTGCCGACGTGATCAAAATCGAGGCGCCTCGAGGCGATCTACAACGACCGATGGCGCCGTACACACGCGAGGACGCGGAGCGTTCTTACGGAGGTTCCTTTTCTACTTACAACCGAAATAAGAGAGGAATAGTTCTCGATTTCAATAAAGCCGAGGGCAAAGAACGATTTCTCAATCTTGTCGAAACTGCCGATGCAGTCGTGGAGAACATGCGCGCCGGTGTCATGGATAATCTCGGCTTAGGTTGGGAAATCCTCCGAGAACGCAATCCCCGCCTGGTTTACGGAGCAATTAGAGGGTTCGGTGATCCGCGAACAGGAGCGAGCCCTCATGCCGACTGGCCCGCCTATGACGTCATCGCGCAGGCGATGGGGGGACTCGTCGCACAAAATGGAAACGGACCCGAGAATCGAATTCAGGTTGGTCCATTTATAGGGGACATATATCCCGGAACCATAGGGGCTATGGGTGTTTTGGCCGCCCTATTTCATGCACAAAGAACCGGCGAAGGGCAGTTCGTCGATGTAGCAATGGTCGACTCAATAATGGCCCTAGCTGAAATGGGAGTGATGCGTTACTCCTACTTGGGTAGACCCGATACTCCGCCAAGCGGCAATCGAAATGATTTTGCAGTTCCATTTGACGTATTCGAGACTAAAGACGGCTCGATAGCTATCGCAGCTCCCACCGATCACCATTGGCAAGAATTGGCGACCGCTATGGGGCACCCCGAATGGGGGGCAGACGAAGACAAAGCAACTATTCGGGCTCGAGTACTGAACCGCGAACCGCTAGACAGTGCGTTGACCGAGTGGGTCAAGAACCGAACCAACCAAGAAATCCTTGACCTAATCGGGGGAAAGGTGCCTTGTGGACCCGTCAACTTACCCGGCGATTTATTTTCAGATCCGCACGTTGAGGCCCGAGAAATGCTTGTAGCCGTAGACCAGCCAAGTGGCCGCCCAATTGTTCAAGTCGCTTCTCCAATCAAGATGACGAAGACGCCTACGGGAATTCACCGGCGCGCACCTCGACTTGGCGAGCACACCGATGAGGTTCTAGGCGAGATCGATAACCTTCGGGGCCGTTTCGACTAGGTCCATCGACTCACAAAGCCGGTCATCAACTGTGTTGCTTATCTGCGCAGTCATAAGCCACCTCGACAAGTCCTTCACCTCTCGCGTCGAGCAGAACAGACTTGCCGAGTTGATTCATGACGTAGCCCATAGAAAGACCCAGTTGAGGGTCTGCGAAACCGATCGATCCGCCCGCGCCGACGTGACCGAAAGCCCCTTCACGGATATTGACCGAGTCATGATCTCCGTTTGTTGAGCGTCGATTATCCATTCTCAACATGAAACCCTCAGAAAAGCGGGTGGGTAGTAGGAGCATTGCATCACATTCGGTCGCTACCGAGACGTCCGCCATGCGTCGAACTTGTGCTGCACTCACGAACTCACCTACAGCACATGGTTTGTAAACCCGGGCCAGACCACGTGCATTGGTGATTCCACCCCCGCCCCCTAGTTCAGCAGACCACACTTCTGGAGAATCTCCCTTTGCTCCACCTCGGTTACGCCATGCCCTGCCCTGTAACCCGTCGGCATCAGCAAGAAAAGCCTGCGTGAAGGCAGAAAATGTTTCATCAGCTTCCGGCCGGAACGGCCGCAGGGCAGAAACACGATGATGTTCTTCTGAGGGTAAACCGATCCAGAAATCGGCATCCACCGGGTCGGCAACCTCTTCCTTGAAAAAAGTTCCCAAGCTTCGACCCGACGCTCGACGCACTAACTCGCCAGCGACCCATCCAAACGACATTAAGTGGTAGCCATTGCGAGTTCCCGGAGGCCACCAGGGTTCTTCAGCCGCCACCCGGTCGCACATGTAATCCCAATCAAACGCAGCTCCTTGAGGTAAGTCTTCCCGGAAAGCGGCGACGCCTGTGGTGTGATTCAACATCATACGGGTGGTAATTGAGGCCTTCGTTCCGCGCGCAAATTCTGGCCAAACCTCTGAAACTGGTGCATCAAGGTCAAGCAGTCCTCTGTCCGCAAGGAGATGGCAAGCGAGCGCTACTGCTCCCTTAGTGCATGAGTTGATCACAGCGATCGTGTCTTCACTCCACGGGTTTCCTGCGGTGTCGCTTTCCCCAGCCCATAGGTCCACGACAGTTTCACCTTCGAATGTCACGCAAACGGAAGCTCCCAGTTCGCCTAGATGATGGAAATTGGAAGCAAACTTCTCGTGAATGGGCTCCCATCCTTCACTTACTGTTCCATGAATTTCGACGCTCATAGTTGCCAGATTGTCACGTGAAGAGCAGTTATGTCTCCTCATTGACGATGTCCTCAGGTAGTTTCACCGTAATGGCGAAGCGCAAAAAGAGACGTCCAGCTATGCGTCACCCCCATCACAGTTCACAGCCTGTGCTAGCCGGCGCGGTTTCACCCATGAAATCTGTGCCTGCAGATATAGCGCGTCCGGACTACGCCGAAAGCGGTGTTCCACAAGTGACGGCACCCGACGAAATACAAAAGGACGAAGCGACCATCAAACGAATGCGTCTCGCCGGGTCAGCAGCGAGAAGAGTACTTCGTAAAGTCGCTAACGAAATAATCCCAGGCGTAACTACCGATTATCTAGATCAGGTATGTCATCAAGCGTGCATTGACGAAGGCGGTTATCCCAGTCCACTGAATTACAACGGATACCCCAAATCGCTTTGCACCTCTATTAACGAGATTATTTGTCACGGAATCCCAGATGATCGACCGCTTCGGGAGGGTGACATTATCAACTGCGACGTAACAATATTTCTAGATGGTGTCCACGGTGATCACAGCGAAACTTTTGCTGTCGGCAACATTGATCAACCATCAACTGATCTCATCCGAACAACCAGAGAGTGCCTTTATCTGGGAATAGGCGCTGTGCGCTCAGGCGGGGTCGTGAACGAAATCGGCAAGGCTATTCAAACCCACGCTGAGAGAGCAGGGTTCGGTGTCGTAAGGGAATTTATCGGTCACGGAGTCGGTGAAGTTTTTCATCACCTGCCGAATATCCCGCACTATTACGAGCCCTCAGCCCGCTTCGAGTTCGTGCCTGGAATGACTTTTACTATCGAACCCATGATCACCATCGGATCACCGTCGGCCAATCTATGGGATGACGGTTGGACCGCTGCAACCAGTGATTTGAGTCGCACAGCTCAGTTCGAACATACGATCTTGGTCAGAGAAGATGGGGTTGAGATTCTGACGTTAGAAGACGACGAGCCCCAACCTTTCATGGCCACCGGGGATACCGCGGACTGGCCGCAAACGATCTCTACCGACGCGAAAAATTCACAGGAATAAGCACAGCATGGACGGTAAGAAAATGCTGATAAGTCTGTCCCTGGTCTTAGTGCTGTTGATCAGCTGTGAGAGTCAACCCAAAGCTCGCCCGATTCCATCTACGACGCCCGTCCTAACAACGTTGCGTCCCGAGCTCACGACTACAACAACTGAAAAGGTCATCCAGCGAATGGCCTACACGGTCCAGCCGGGCGACACTCTCGGCAAGATCGCCAAAGCTTTCAATGTGTCTGTGTCCGAACTTATGCGCGAAAACGGCAAAGAAGACACGATTCTTGGTATTGGAGAAACCCTATTCATCCCTCCCCCGTCAAACGACATTTCCGAATGACACCAACCTCTATCAAATCCAGTGTGAGGTGGGTGGTCTTGCTAACGGCAGGCACGCTTGCTTGCGCCGCCCAGAAAAATCCCACTCCTCCCATCGACACTTCTCCATCATCTGTGTCCAAAACCACTGCATCCGCTGTAGAAGAATTCCGCGAGAAATACGTGGTTGTTAGAGGCGACACACTTATCGCTATCGCGGACCGCTTCGGTATTGACTTGAACGACTTAGTGCGGGAGAACAACATCGCTGATCCGACCCTTATCTATGTGGGTCAAGTGCTCCTGATTCCACCCCCTCCTGATGAAGGCGATGGACCCCTACTCACGATTCCTCCACCTACCGATCCTCTTTTGCCAACCGTGGAACCAACCACTTCAACCTCGCCAGAGTGACGCAGCGATCTGAGCTGCCTGGATTTGTTCTACTCAGCGTGTAACTGTGATTGGGTGGTATTAGGGAGACACGAGTGACTGAGCAAAGTCAATTCGCATCAACAATCGACCAACTCGATAAGCAAGTTGACGAGTGGTGGGAACGTTGGAGGGGCGTGCCCGCAGTTGATCGCTTATTTTTTAGTGCTTCCAACCTTGGCGACTTCAGCCTTATATGGCACATTGTCGGCGGACTTCGGGCTCTACCTCCGGGGAGAAAGCCAGGATCTGCGATTAGATTCAGCGCCCTTTTGGGACTCGAATCGTTGCTGGTTAATCAAGGGATCAAGAGATTTTTTGTTCGCAATCGACCCGCATCAGCCGATGAGAACACTACGAAACACCAGCTACGTGAACCGATCACATCCAGTTTTCCCTCTGGTCACGCGTCTGCAGCATTTTGCGCTTCAACTGTTCTAGCTAACCGATCTAAATTTGGTTCGCTATGGCACCTAGTGGCGGGTATCGTTGCCTGCTCTCGTATCCACGTGCGCCTGCACCACGCCTCTGACGTGGGGGCTGGCGCGTGTCTGGGGTTCTTATTAGGAAAGACGATCGGGAGACTCGTGCCCAAAGGTTAAGGGCAGCGAAACTGCCAAATTGAGGATGCTCCTAGGCCTGAGCAGAAACTTCCATCTCTGATTCAACATCAGCTATGTCAAGCGTTAAGTCAGCCGAGGGTTGTTCGATCCGAATTAACGCTGAACGGATATCAAGCAGCACATCGGTGACTTCAGTTGCAGATATCAGCTCTCGTTGCATAAAGCTTCCCAAAGAACTATCGACTATTGACAGAGCTTCTTTAACGTTTTCCGGGACAACTATCTGCACGTCCTGAGTTTCGCTCACCAGATGCTCCTATTCGCTGGAATCAAATTACCAACTGCTTCCTTCACCCTAGCGCTCTCTGCCACCTCATAACGAGCATATTTGACACAAGAAAGGTCTGGGGCATGGAGAGTAGGTTGAAGGGAATGAGTAACAATTCAAATATTCCCCTTGGAGTTACCTACGGAAGTTTGGGAGTTTTCGGACCGGCGGCGGTACCTGAAATAGCCCAGACGGCAGCCTCATTGGGATATCAATCTTTCTGGACCGTTGAGGCCACAGGCACCGACGCCGTCAGTCTGTTAGGAGCCGTTTCTCAAGCGGCCCCAGACCTCGACCTGGCGACCGGAATAATGCCTGTCCAACTTCGGAGCCCGTCGCTGTCTGCCATGACAGCAGCAACGCTTCAAGCACTTAACCCAGATCGAACAATCTGGGTTGGATTGGGTGTTTCGGCGCCTGGCGTATTGAGTCAGCATGGAATACCGGCGCCAGATCGACCAATTGCGATGATGCGCGAATATGTTGCTTTGATGAGGGAATGCCTTTCAGGCGAGTCTGTAACTTTCCAGGGCGATTTTTGGGAGGTAAGACGATTCCGTTTGGCGGTACGGCAACAAGAAAGCACACCAAAAATCGTGGTGGCCGCTCTAAACCCACAGATGTTGAAACTCGCCGGGGAAATAGCGGACGCCGTGCTACTCAATTACATTCCACCGGCTCACGTCGCTGAAACGGTTCGACATGTCCGGGAAGGCGGGGATGCGATCATCATGAGCAACGTGCACGTTGCGGTCGCCGATTTTGACGAAGCGCAACGTTCCGCGCGCAAAGACCTATTCAACTATGCGATGGCCGACGGTTACGCAAATATGTTCCGCTCAGCTGGCTTTGACGGTGAAGTCGACGAACTTCGCTCGCTTCAGCAGCAACGAGACCGCGAGGGCGCTCTCAACGCCATAAGCAAACGTATGATTCAAGCCATCAACTTCATCGGATCTGGAGACGAAGTCGCTGATTTCGTCCGCGAATATGTGGATGCTGGTGTGGAATACCCGATCATCATGCCCATGCCCTGGGGAGAAGACCGCAAACGTGTGGCCACACTAACTCTGGAGGCGGCCGCTGCTACCCAATAGTGAAATTCGAATCGACCTGCACGAAATCGCTGAAAAATCGATACCGACGACCCTGCATGATCTTCACTCAACTCGGTCTCCTGGAGATGTGGTGGAGCTATTCTTCGGCGCGACTATAGACACACAGCGGATTACCGATGTCTTGGAAGGAGCAGGGTTTGCAGCTCTGAACAAAACTTCCGATGTATCAGGCACCCAAATTGAAAGTCAGGTGCTCCCCACCTTGCCCGACACTGTCGGCTCGAATATGCGGATGCTGCTAGTGGGACTAAACCCCAGTCTTCATTCAGTTGAAGCTGGCTACGGCTTCGCAGGTCCAGGCAACCGCTTTTGGCCCGCTGTGATCGAAGCTGGACTGATTAGCAAAAGCCGCAACCCCATGCACGCATTGAGGCACCACCAGATCGGGATGTCTGATCTAGTAAAACGAGCCAGCGCGAGAGCTTCAGCAATTTCAGACGTGGAGTACCAAGCAGGAGTAGCTCGACTAGACAGGCTTTGTGATTGGCTATCACCCGAAATAGTTTGCGTTTTGGGAATTACGGGTTGGCGTTCCGCGTTGAAAAACAGAAATCTCAGGTTGGGGAAACAGACGACTCAGTTGGGCGGTCGCACTGTCTACGTCTTGCCGAATCCAAGTGGGCTCAACGCGCACACAAATTGCACAGACCTCGTGACCCAATTCAGAGAGCTAATGAGGGTCGTCAATAGCTCCGTTTCCTAGTCTGTAAGGGCGATCCCTGTGGGACAGACAACTCCCGTTCCACCCAATCCGCAGTATCCGTTGGGCACCTTGTAGAGATATTGCTGGTGGTAATGCTCCGCGTAGTAGAAATCATCCTCGGAAAGAATCTCGGTGGTTATCGCCCCATAACCTGCACCGTTGAGAGCTTTTTGAAACTCGGCTCGGCTTGACTCGGAAAGACTTCGCTGCTGTTCGTTAGAGACATAAATACCTGATCGATACTGAGTCCCAATGTCATTTCCCTGACGCATGCCCTGGGTGGGGTCGTGATTTTCCCAAAAAAGCGTCAGCATGTTCGAAAAATCAACAGCTTCGGGGTTGTAGATCACTAGTACAACTTCATTGTGGCCAGTCAGACCACTACAGACTTCTTCATAAGTGGGGTTCCTAGTAAGGCCGGCCGAATAGCCCACAGCAGTGGTAAGAACCCCCGGGGTTTGCCAAAAAACTCTCTCGGCGCCCCAAAAACAGCCCATTCCGAAGACGATTCGCTCACTTGGCGCAGCAAACGGTGGAGTAAGGGACCCGCCAAGAACCTCGTGGACTGGAGGGACCGGCATTTCCATATCACGCCCCGGCAAGGCAGTCTCAGGAGTTGGCATTTCTAGCTTTCTGCTCCATAGCGACATGACTCACACCTCAAGTTCAGGTTAGACCAGCCTCGGCATAGAAGCACCCCCGTGTTCTAGCCTTAGTGCATGTCTACCTCTCTTATACCTTCTGAATCTTTGGCGCGTGTCGGTGAGATTCTGTCTGAGCCTGTGACTGTTGTCATCGATCGGCGAGAAGCCCAGCGATACGCCTACGCCGTCGGTGATCTAAATCCGATTTACTTCGATGACGATTCGGCTCGAGCAGCTGGATATAGCTCGATCACGGTGCCTCCTCTTTTCATAACCCATGCGCTCGTCAGCCCTAAACCAGCGGACGAGCTTCGACTAGATGGGCTCTACGAAGACACCGCCGTCGTAACTTTAAAAGTTTCTCGAATGATGTTCGGAGGAGAAGAGTGGGACTTTCTCGAGCCCGTGCACGTCGGCGATGAGATCACTGGAACTACACGTTTAGCTGATTTAGACCAAAAAGAAGGAAAGAAGGGGCCGTTTGTGCGGCTCGTTCGGGAAACTACCTTTACGAATCAGGATGAACTAGTTGTGGCCCGGTCACGCCAGGTAGGGATAGCACGATGAGCAAATATCCAACTATTAATAATGTGCAAGTCGGCGACAAGCTACCCGTTATGCGCAAGTCAGCCTCAGAGGCCGAACTCTTTCTCTACAGCGCTGCAAGTTTTAATCCTCACCGCATCCACTATGACCGTTCCTATGCGGAATACGAGGGACATGAGGACATCGTTGTTCACGGACCACTCCAAGGCTCTTGGCTCACTCAATTCGTCACCGACTGGGCGGGACCTCAGGCACGCTTGGTATCAGTCGAGTGGCAGAATCGAGCCAGCGCCTTTGTGGGCGAAGAACTTGAATTCTCTGGAGTCGTGAGTTCAATAGATCAAGCGAATGGGTCCATCGAAATTGAGATTGAGGAACGCAAGAAAGACGGCGGTTTATTGATGCCGGCAAGAGCAACAGTGAGATTGAGCGGTTCGTAGGTGAAGATAGCCGTAGATTTTCCTTCCGTGGCCTACCGCGAAGGGCCGGAACAAGTATTGGCACTCGCCTCAGCTATTGAGGAAATTGGCTATGACGAGATCGCGGCATTTGACCATGTGGTTATGGGCTACCCGCAGGAGCACCGTCGTACGATTTATCCAGCGGAGATGCCTGTACTAGAGGCTTTGATGCTGTTGGCGAACGTAGCAGCCGTAACATCTCGAGTGTCTCTGTCAACTGAGGTCCTGGTGCTACCTCAACGACAGCCGGTCTTGGTAGCAAAGCAAGTCAGCACCTTGGACACCCTCTCGCAGGGCCGTGTTCGCCTAGGAATCGGCGTCGGTTGGCAGGACAGCGAGTATGAGGCTCTTGAAGAAAACTTTGCTAACCGTGGAAAGCGCATGGATGAAGCGATCGACTTGCTGCGCCGATATTGGCAAGGAGGGAGAATCGAATTCCGCGGTGACTACTACGACTCTCATGACATGGGCATGGAACCAGTCTCCCCTCAGGGTGCCAATATCCCAATTTGGGTAGGCGGCGACAGCCCCGCAGCGTTGCGGAGAACCGCTCAGAGGGGAGACGGATGGATGGCCTCGGGGGTGACCGATGAGCAAGCACTTCTCTGCGTCACCGAAATTCGCAGTCAAGCTGAACAAATTGGTCGCGACCCTTCGCAGCTTGGATTTCAATTGATGTTGCAGCCGCCTCCGAGGAGCGACAAAGACAAGCTCTTCTATTCGGATCTTGATTCTGTCGCTGAAAGGGCAGCAGTAGTTCGGGCAATGGGTTTCGATTGGACTTCTGTGAACGCCACCGCAATTTTTCAGGCTGGCGCTCGATCAGTCGATGCGATGGTGGAGCAGCTCGACTTAATTCACGCACGAATAAGGGATGAGGTCGGGTAGGGCTCCGACCAGTCTCCATTAGAGGATTTCATCAAGTTCAAGTAGATCTCCGAGCTGGTCTATGTTGTGATCGGCAAGCTGCAGAGCAGCGGGGTGGCTCCCTATCGCCACGGTAATGGCACCTGCCGCCTTGCCCGCCAAAATGTCATGGACGGAGTCTCCGACCATCAGATAAAGGTCGTTAAGCGCATCGCAGTCGTCAGCTGCTGCTAGCACCATGCCGGGACCCGGCTTGGCGCCGTGGCCAGAGTCGAACCCCTTTATAGACGTGAACAGCCTTTCCCATTCCAAGGCTTCGACGTGTTCAACTGCGAGAAGTTCCGAGTCATTAGTCGCAATAGCTAACTTCCAGCCTCTTTCCCGGAGTGACTCTAAGGTCTCTGTCGCGCCCTTGTTCGCGACAACGGTTCGACGTGATGCTTCGTTGAGTGTTCGTTTGAATTCAGCAACGTCGATCAAGTCAGCGACCAGTTCGTCAGTAACATCGCTTGTTTCGCTAACGAAAGGCGAGTGCGGCAGGACGCATCTGCGGTTGAGGTCGTAGCTAAATAGTTCGGCTGCTCGGATCTTTGCCTTTGGGTCCGATATCTGATCAAAGGCTGCACCCACAGCCTCATTCCAGGTGGCTTCGAAGTCCAGAAGTGTCCCGTCTTTGTCGAAAATAACAGCCCTACCCATCGGAACCTGTCAGCAACAACTCGCAGCCTGTCCCTTCTAGTATTTGCGCAACCGCCTTTTGATCTTCTTGCTGAAGTGTTTCGAATGCTTCTCGGATCCATTTAAGGCACTTGAGTTGGTATGGGAACGGGCTCTGCTTGTACTCCTTTCCTTGAATGGAGCAACTCAATTCAGCGTTCCCACCTACCAACGCGCGTTCGTTGGCGAGCAGGAAAGGCACGTAGGTTCCCCCTATCTCAACCAGTAATTTCGACAGTGTGTCCGGAAGGCTGTCACGGGTGAACCATGACTGAGCGTCATCGATCTCAAACGAACTGAGATCATCAATCTGGTAGGCCCAAATCATGCTTCGAGGGCTGTATCGCGCTGCCAGGAGTGCGGAGTCGGGTTCCCAAAAAAATAACTGACTGAACTGGCCGAACACACCGAAGTCTCCGCGAGATGGGCGAGCCCCCAATAAGAACTGAAACTGACTGAAATGACTTTCAAGAAGTCTCAACAAACGAACGAAGCTCTCTTCAATGACGTCACGGTTGGAGTCAGTCGAACCCACCAGTGAAGTGCGCCCCATTTGCCTTTCAGCGATGAATTCTTTCATCGAGCGATGCTTTTCGGCATCCATCTGATTATCCGACATCAAGGGCAACATGTTGCTTGCCTTAGCAATGGCGTTGCCATATAGATGGTGCCACCGATAGTGATACATAACTTTGGTCAGCCATTCATCGCCGTAATCTTCAATGAGCTGGTCCAGGAACCAAACAACTGGGTCCGTTGGGAGCAAGCTGCGCTCGGCATACTCGGCTTCCAGCCGCATGATCTGAGGGGATGAGTCCACCATCGACTCTGAATAGCCACCCTCATCATCATGAAACACCAACATCGGGATGATTGGGACCTGAGGATCAGGAAAATCTCGGTCCTGAGATGAGTTGCGCACAACCCACCTATAGGGAATATGTCGGTAACGCAGCACCGCTCGCATTTTGATGGAGTAGGGCGAACCATACGCTCCCACCAGTGTCATGTCAGCTGGCTTCACAAGCTTCCTCCACCGGCCTCACCACCCGAGATGTTGCATTTCCGACCGATTGCACCGTTGAGCTGTCAAATCATTACACGGAACCCGACCCATGTGTCTCTTTCGAAGCTACGTTTGGGATATGAGCGAACGAGATCTAATTGTCAGCAACCTTGACGCTTGTTGGAACAGCGTCGTCGAATTTCTCCACGGCGTCGATAACCCTGATTGGCAAATTCAATCGTTGTGTCCTGAATGGACGGTTAAGGGGATTGCCGCCCACTTGGTCTCTGTAGAGCAAGTCTTATCTGGTTGGATGCCAGTCAGTGCTGACACTCCTCCCCCGTTTGAGAAAGTCGCTGACTATTTTGCAGATGCGATGACCATGCCAGAGGACGAACTGGTTGCACATATGCAGGCAACCTTCGATGTGCGGCGTCAAAACCTTGCGGAAGCTTCCGATGAGGACTTTGCGCGTCCGAGTGTCACCCCGGTAGGTCCGGCTACCTACGGGAGATTTATGGCAGTAAGGGAGTTTGATTTTTGGATGCACGAACGTGACTGCCGCACTCCTCTCCAAGCACACACCGATAACGGCGGCCCAGCTGCAGAGATGGCTCTTAACGAGGTTCATCTTTCGATCGGATACATCGCTGGCAAGAAGATAGGTTTAGGGCAAGGTCAGTCGATTCACTTTGACATTACGGGTTCAGTGGAGCGCAACATTTACGTCGAGGTCGATGAGCGAGCAACCGAACGGGACTTCATCGATCAACCAACGGTAACCCTGCACTGCGATTCAATGGCTTTTATGAATCAAGCCTGTGGTCGAGTTGATCCCGAGATACCGATCGAAGAAGGCAAAATTTCTTGGTCCGGCGACCAGGAACTAGGAGCCTACGCTGCTAGAAACCTTCGATTCACAATGTGAGAGATAGAAGTAAGAGTCTTCAGTCAGTAAAACTAGAGATCAATGTCGGATTCTCTAAATTGGCTAGTTGCTGGTTGCGATGATTGACCTCATCAAGTAATTCGGGATGACTCAAGATCCAGAATCGGTCTTCATACATAGCGCTGACCACTTTGTTGGCGACCTCTTCGGGGTCCATGCCATTTTCTAGTGCTGCGGCGATAGCAGCGTTCCTTGAACGGGCTTCTTCGGGAGCCTTAGAGGAAGCGCCTCTGGCCTCGCCTTGCTGGCGGCGCAGGTGATCGGGCCGATTTCTTTGAGCGGTCGCTATGTTCGTGCGAACCACGCCCGGGCAAAGAACAGATACTCCAAGTTGCGCGTCACCATCGCTCGCCATTTCATGGTGCAGGGTTTCCATAATCGCCACAACGCCAAACTTTGCGGCGTTGTAAGGAGCAAGGCCCGGAACAGCCATGAGACCCGCTACTGAGGCTGTGCTCATCACATGGCTTTCTTCGGCTTCAAGCAGATGCGGCAGAAAATGATGCAGCCCATGGATCACGCCCCATAGCGATACATCAATCACCCATTTCCAGTCCACTAATTGTTGGTTCTTAACCAGACCTCCCCCGCCAACACCCGCATTGTTACAGAGGATATTGACTCCTCCGAATTGTTCGAGCGTTACCTCGCATAGTGCTTGAACAGAATTCGCGTCTGTGACATCCGTTGGGACCGCCAGCACGGGGACGTCAAGGGCCTGAATTTCTTGTTTGGTATTTTCAAGCGCTTCTGCTTCAACGTCAGCTAATACAACCTTCGCTCCCTCGTTGGCGAAAGCGAAGGCTAAAGCTTTCCCTATACCTGACGCTGCGCCTGTAACCACAGCTACGCGTCCATCGATAGTCTCCATATCATCCCCGTTTCTCGTAACTGCAAAACAACAGCGTTTCGGTGAAGCTAGCTCAGTTGTTGAGACCTTCGAAGCGTTCCATAACGTCGAGGTATTCGGTGATCATGTCTTCAACTACTCGAGTAGCCGAAATCGATTCATTCATCGAACCCACGATTTGGCCCACAAAATAGTTAGACAATTCGATCGCGCCTTTGTTTTCCGGGTTCATCGCTGCCCTGTCGACCTGACGGCTGGCATGAGCAATAAGCATCGGCTGCAAAGGCATCGGCAACGTGCCCGGCGAGGAATCTCCTTCCCATTCGTCAGTCCAAGCGGAACGGAGTTGACGCGCAGGCTTTCCAGTTCGCGAACGAGACCTCAAGGTGTCTGAAGACGTTGCAGCAAGGAACTTTTCTTTGACGACCGGATGTGTTTCGGCTTCAAGTGTCGTCAACCAAACCGACCCGCACCAAACCCCTTGTGCTCCCAGCGCTATCGAGGCAGCTACTTGTCGTCCGCTGCCAATGCCGCCGGCAGCCAACACCGGCGTTGGGGCTACTGCGTCAACGATTTCGGGGACCAGCACCATCGTTCCGATATCGCCAGTATGACCACCAGCCTCATGTCCTTGAGCAATAATGATGTCGACGCCCGATGCGACGTGCCGCACTGCGTGGGCTTTCTTACCTGCAAGCGCTCCGACCAGCACTCCGTTTGCGTGGGCCCGCTCGATCATGTCGGGCGGAGGTGGACCTAAAGCGTTAACAATCAATTTGATCGGGTGAGAAAACGCCACGTCCATCAGGGGCACCGCTTGTGCATATGTCATGGGCGGCTCCGAGTCCACAGGTACGCCTCTGCCGTTATCTTTTGGATCTTCTTTGGGTAACGGAGGAACGGCGTAACGTTCCATCATGTCTTCGACGAAATCCCGGTGAGTTTGCGGGATCATTTCAGTCAAATCGCCTAGGGACTTTCCGCCCTCCGATGAGCCCTCGTATTTAGCGGGGACGATGATGTCGACGCCGAAAGGCTTGTCACCAACTTCATCTTGAATCCATTGCAAATCGACGTCGAGTTGCTCCGGCGTGTGGCCGGCAGCACCGAGCACCCCAAAGCCTCCAGCTTTGGTAACAGCAGCTACCACATCTCGACAATGAGTGAATGCGAGGATGGGAACATCGACGCCAAGCATTTCGCATACAGGTGTCTTCATAGACCCGAAACTAGGCCGAACAGGGCCTTCTCGGCTACTCAAAAACAGAGAACGTTATGTAAGTGGCAGGTAGCAGAAGATTTCTGAGCACAAATTTTCGCCAAATTTTGGGGATAAATGCGAACTGACGTCGGTATAACGCCTCTGCGCTGCAAAACTATGCCTATGAGTCTTACAGCAGTTGGTCACAGTTATTTCGACGTTCAAACCGGTATCCAACTTGATGCGTGGTATCCCGAAACTTCTATCGATCCCAAAAGATCATGTCTTGCCGAACAGTTGGGTCTCATTGAAGGACGGCCAATTGAAACAACCGTCGACGATCTCGAGACACCCGCTCTGGATCTGGCCGACGCATACCTAAGACTTCACATGCTCAGTCGAAGAGAAATCCGACCACACGAGGCCAACCTTGAAGGGGTGTTCGGACTTTTAACCAACTGTGCATGGACTAACGCTGGCCCAGTGTTACCTGATCGTGTAGACCAACTTCAGAGCAGTGCTGCTGACAAAGGCACCGGGATTTCGGTTACATCGGTTGACAAGTTCCCCAGAATGACTGACTACGTCATTCCCTCCGGTGTTCGCATCGCAGATGCCGACAGGGTCAGATTAGGAGCGCATCTAGCAGAGGGAACAACCGTTATGCACGAAGGCTTCTGCAACTTCAACGCGGGCACCCTGGGTCCCTCGATGATCGAGGGAAGGATCAGTGCCGGAGTCGTTGTTGGTGCCAATAGCGACGTAGGCGGAAGCGCTTCAATAATGGGAACACTTTCGGGAGGGGGAAAGGAAACCATCACCATCGGTGAAAACTGTCTGCTTGGCGCCAACTCAGGAATTGGTATTTCTTTAGGGGATAACTGCACGGTTGAGGCAGGTTGTTATGTGACCGCGGGAAGCCGAGTAACCCTTCCCGACGGTTCCATCGCGAAGGGTAAAGAGCTATCTGGCAGATCCGGAATGCTCCTCATCCGAAACAGCACCTCAGGTGCTATCGAAATGCGAGTGCTCGATCCCGACAAATGGGAAGGCATCAACCAAGCGCTTCACGACAACTAGTCGCCAACACGCATAGAACTGCCGCAACTAGCATTCAGTTCATCTATCAGGAGGGGCAAGTTATGACATATGTAACGGATCGGGTAATCCATGATGCCGACGCCCACACCATGGAGCCTCCTGAGTGGCTTGACGAGTTCGCGTCTAAAGCGGTTCAGGACTATGCCCGAACGAAGTTCATTGCTAATGAGGGAAACCCCATCTTCAACGAAATAGACCAATGCAGAGTTCTTCAATCTGACGCGGAGTTTCGAGCGTCAGCCGAGAAAGAAATAATGCAGCGAAAAAATTATCAGGCGCACGGAGCCTGGGACTCGCTTGATCGCAGCGAGGCTCTGGACCACATGGGCTTTGCAAGCCAGTTGGTCTTTCCAACCATGCCCAACACGTTGCTTGAAGTAATGGAACATGAATCCTCGCCCAAGCTCACATACGACACGGCTTCAGCCGCCAATCGCGCACAAGTCGCTTTTTGCAGCAATGACCCACGCCTACTGCCAGTCGCTTACATCCCACTTCAAGATTTGGAACTTGCCGCACCATGCGCAACGGAGGCAATCGAAACTGGGGCATCAGCATTGCTTATTCCCAACCGTATGCCAAAGAACCATGCCCACAGCCACATCGCATTCGACGCAATTTGGACTCAGGCTCAAGAGGCGGGCATACCCATAGTGATGCATGTAGCTACGCCTGAACTGGTGATGCCGCCCCAACACAGGAACAACGGCCTTCCACCGGAGCCAGATTTCCACGGCGGGGGAGAGAATTTTAGGTCGGTCTCGTATATGGCGATTTCTTCTCCCCCAATTCAAGCTCTATCCACAATGATTTTCGATGGAGTTTTCGACAGGTTCCCAAAAATGAAAATGGGGGTCATAGAACTTGGCGCTGCGTGGTTGCCATCATTTATGAGACAACTGGAAGCAGCCTTTGATGCTTTCGAGCGACATGAGCAACGTCTCAAAATTTTGGACTTGCGACCATCGGATTATGTTCGACGCCAAGTACGGGTGACTCCGTTTCCTACCGAACCAACTCGTTGGATAATCGAGAACACTTCTGACGAAATCTGTATGTTCAGTTCTGACTTTCCTCATGTCGAGGGCGGCCGCAATCCCCTTCGACGTTTCGACAACGAGGTTGCTGATTTACCTAGCGAGACGCAGGATCGATTCTTTCGCACAAATTTTGAAGATCTAATGGGTACCGCTATGTCGGCCTTAGAGGATCCCTCGAATTGATATGGGCATACGACTCGACAAATCCTGGGAAACTCTTAACCCAGAAACCATTGCATCGCTCCCAGCCCAGTTAGGGGTGTATCAGGTGGCTGACGACGACTGCAACGTATTGTCGGTTGGCTATGCCGGAGCACGTCACCCATTTGGCATTCGGAGCGCTCTCGACGATGAACTCCAATTTCACGGTAACCAAGCAACTAAATTTCGTTACGAATTTACGTCCAATTACCGCAGTCGATGGGATGAGCTCTTGATGCTCCACCTATGTGACCATGGTCAGCTTCCAGAACACCAACGTGGCGAAGAACACAGAATCGGCCGTCTATCCCCAGACTGAGAGATCAACATGGATTTCAGCCTTACTGATGAACAACAACTAATTGTCGAAACCACCCGTCGCTTTGTTCAAAGCGAGATCGTGCCCTTGGAGGATCATTTGGATCCTGACGCTGGAGCGTTGGAGCCCCAGGACTACGATCGCCTCGTAGAGAAGACACAGACTATGGGCTTCTACGGTTTAGACATTCCGGAGGAATACGGCGGCCCAGGCCTAGACACAACAACTCGCGCTCTGATGGCTATCGAGATGTCTCAACACAGAGCGGGCTTATACAACCCTTGCTATGGAGTGTTCGGCGGCGCTGGCTTGGCGCAACTTTATGAGGCGACCGATACCCAGAAAGAGCAGTGGCTCTATCCGACGTTACGGGGAGAGAAGAAGGGCTGTTTTGCGCTTACTGAACCATCGGGAGGTTCTGACCCGGCTCGAGCTATTCAAACCCGAGGCTTTAAAGACGGCGCAGAATGGGTGCTGACCGGCTCAAAGCTCTACATTTCTGGAGCTGATAAAGCTGACTACGCTCTGATCTTCGCTCGGACATCTGATGACCCCGGTCGCAATGGAGTGACAGCGTTCATCGTTGACACCGACACACCCGGGTTTCATGTTCGACGCGTAGTTCATACGTTAAGGGCTACCCACTACGCTACGGAGCTTCAATTCGATGAAATGCGCGTACCTGAGGAAAATATTCTTGGAGAAGTCAATGGGGGCTTCGCTATAGCTAACGATCGCCTCAGTCGACAACGCATTCCTTACGCAGCCGGATGTATTGGCCCAGCTATCCAGGCCCAAGAGATGGCTATCGATTGGGCCAAAAGCAGAGAGACTTTCGGCTCCCCTCTTGCGGAAAAGCAGGCCATCCAATGGATGATCGTGGACAACGAAATCGATATCCGGCATGCTCGCTATTGCGTCCTGGAAGCCGCTCAAAAGGCAGACAGTGGAGAACGGTTCCGCACTGAGGCCGCCATGGCGAAGCTGGTGGCTACGGAAGCCAGCAGTCGCGTCGTTGACAGGTGCATCCAAATCCATGGTGGGGTCGGAGTAACCAAGGATCTACCACTGGAGAGGTGGTACCGAGAGTTGAGAATTAGACGCGTAGGGGAAGGGCCTAGCGAAGTTCAAAGGTTGATTATGGCTCGCGACATCCTCGGAGGAAGCTTTAAATGAGCCCCGAACCGAGGCCGCTTCCTCTAAGTGGAATCACGGTGCTTGACCTGGGTCAGATCTATCAGGGCCCGTACGCCGGCTTTCTTCTTGCTATGGCCGGCGCTCGGGTGATCAAGGTGGAACAAACTCGCGGTGAACCGTTGAGGGCGAGGGGCGACTCGATCTCATATGCGGCCCTCAATTCCTCAAAGGAGACGATCACCCTCGATCTCAAGTCAGACACGGGCCGTGAAATGTTTCTGGGCTTAGTCGAAAAAGCAGATGTGGTGCTGGTGAATTTCGCTCCAGGCGTCCCCGAAAATTTAGGTATAGATGCTGAGTCTCTATGGAAGGTCAACCCACAACTGGTGTTTGCGCACGCCTCGGGTTTCGGACTAAGTGGCCCCGATTCCACACAAACTGCCATGGATATAACTGTCCAAGCTCACATGGGTCCTATGAGCGTCACAGGACATCCGGATCAACCACCAGTCAAAGCAGGAGTAGCATTTATAGATTTTCTTGGTGGCACGCATCTTTATGGGGGAATCGTCACAGCGTTATTCGAGGCTCAGAAAACTGGGGTGGGCAGAGTCGTAGAAACTTCAATGGCAGAGGCCACATATCACACTCTTTGTTCAAACATGCTTTCCTGGCATAAGACCGGGTTGGCCCCCCGAACTGGAAACAAACATGCTGCGTTGGGTGTTGCCCCTTACGACGTCTATCAATGCTCCGACGGTCACGTAGCCCTCATTTCAGTTACCAACCGTCATTGGCGCGCTGTTCTCGAGGTCATCGGTCGACCAGACCTATTAGATGAGTCTCGATTCCGGCACAACACCGATCGGGCCATGAATATGAGCGAGGTCGACGAGCTCGTTCAAAGCTGGACCAGTACCCGAAAGCGCGACCAAGTCGCCTCCCAACTTTCTGAGGCTGGCGTTCCCGTTGCGGTAGTGCGCGACTTAGACGAAGTAGTCAGAGATCCCCATCTGATTCAGCGCGAATTTCTTCAATGGATCGACCACGACGCTTTGGGAGAAATTCCGTTGCCCCACAGCCCGATTCGGTTCCACGGTTCTCCGCTTCGAGAGCTAGAGATTTTCCATGGAGTTGGCGAGGACAACGAGGCCATATTCGGCGAGTTACTTGGGCTCAGCCCTCAAGAGGTAGCGGACCGCCGGGAACAGGGCATTATCTAGCGAGATCTAGCAATTTGCGTAACCCAGTCGAAGACGGGCTGGATTTCTTTCAGCATTTCCGGATGCCATTGGACACCCAGGATCCGGCCTCCGGCATGCTCAATGCCTTCGACTGTTCCATCGGACGAGTGGCCGGTAGCACGTAAGCCCAGGCCTATGCGATCGACTGCTTGATGGTGAAATGAATTAACCATCGTCGTTGGTCCATACAGTTCAAACAAGATGCTTTCCGGTTCAAACGAGACGGAATGAACTAGTTCTTGACGGTCTTCAGTTGCGTTTGAATGACCGTCTCCATCAACAGGATCGAGGTGCGGAATTAGGCTGCCATCAAGATGGACGTTGATAACTTGAAGACCGCGACATATACCCAACACCGGGATGTCTGCCTCGATCGCTGCTTCAAGTAGGTCGAACTCAAATGCGTCGCGCTCTTCGGAAACCAGGAAAGAGGTTTCGGAAGGCCCATTCCATCGCTTTGGATCTACATCTCCTCCTCCAGTAAGAATGATTGCGTCTAAACGTTGCACATATTCCCAAGGGTTATCGATAACTGGTAATTCGACTGGTAACCCGCCAGCGTTTCTGACTCGAGATGCATATTCCCCGAAGAACCAATCCACCGGACTATCAGCTAGATGAGGTGCCTTTGAAGTTATATCCGAGCCTAAGGCTGTTCTGCCGGTGATGCCGATAAGTGGTGTCACGAACAGAACCGTACGCAAAACTAGGGCTATGTATCGAATCTTGCGATTGATATCTAGGCTAGAAGCAGCCAGTTATCTGGTTCTCCTGGTCGCCACAGCCTTCAAGTACTGGGCCGCTTTCGATTGGGGTGTGAAAGTCGTCGGCCCAATTCATGGCGTGCTTTATTTAGTTTTCGTCGCGGCGATACTTCGTCAATTCCAACAACTGCGGTGGTCATTTAAGAAAGCGGTGGTAGCTATGGCCCTAGGTTCGATTCCTCTGGGAGGCTTCTTGGTAGAGCAATGGATTCGACGCGCTGGCACCGAATCACAATCAGCTTCTTCTATTCGCCAATGAAATTCGGGCTCCGTTTCTCTACGAACGCAGCGATTCCTTCTTGGCCGTCATGGGTTCCCATCGCAGCGGCGATCATCACTCCTTCAACCTCCCCTGCCTGTTCAAGGGGACTATCAAAACCGGCGTAAACAATCTGCTTAGCGTGACCTAACGCCCACGCAGGGCCATCGGCAAGTGATTGCGCTAATTCTGCGGTGGCGGTGTCGACTTCGTCATCAGGTACCACCCGATTGACTAATCCCCAAGATTCAGCTTCATCAGCCGAAAGGGTTCTATTGGTAAGCGTGAGGTCGAGCATTCGTCTCACACCAATGTGTCGAGCCAGGAAATACGTCGATGTGCCATCAGGAGTAACTCCCGCCCGAGTGTAGGCCATCGTGAATTTTGCTGATTCACCGGCAACTACAAGATCAAACGCACTGACAATCGAAAGTCCCGCTCCACCTGCAGCTCCATTGACGCCGGCCACAAAAGGCTTGGGCATTCGGTTCATCTTGTAAATTCCGCCGTGGAAGTCGGTAAGCATCCCACTGGCCAATTTGGGTAGGCCCGCACCAGCCTCGTGAAATTCTTTGAGGTCACCCCCCGCATGAAAAACTTTGCCTTCCGCCGTTACCGATACGGCTTTGACTTCTTTATCCCATTCAATTTCGAGCATGACATCACGAAGATCGCGCGAGAACTGCGGGTTAACCGTGTTAGCTCCATTTGCTCGCGTGAACCGGACATGCGCAACTCCATCCCGCACATCGTAATTAATTGTTTCTAAATCCATAAGTTCGTCCTTTCGGGTTTCTATCTTCTTGTGTCTCGTTATCGTGCCGCTGGGGCTAAATCTCGTGCCGCTTGCACTGGGTCAATGTCTCCGAACGGCATAATCGAAATAGCCGAGGTCGTTACCCCCATGTCGTGGTATCGGTCTATATGCTCTCGACACTCTTCTGGGTGGCCATGCACGATTAAGTCATCAACCACATGATCAGGAATCGCGTCTAAAGCTGCTTTGCGATCTCCAGCGACCCATGCAGTCCACATTCCATCTAGGTCGTCGGAACGACCTAGCCAACGATGAAACTCCGCATAAACGGGAACATTCAAATATGCGGCGATTGCTCGCTTGGCACCGGCACGCACCACTTCGACGTCCGGGTTAGGGCAACAAAAAATTCGGGCAACTATTTCCTTGTCAGGGCCACCTTCCTCAACGTAGGGCCTCACCGTGGTTACATCTTCAGCTGAGAGCCAGTTAATGATTGCTCCATCGCCTTCGCGTCCTGCTAGACGCAACATGCCCGCTCGCAGAGCTGCGATAAGAATCGGCGGTTGCTGTTGAGGAACTCGTCTGAGAGTGAATCCCTGAACCTCGAACCCATCATATTGTTCTGTCACCTTTTCGCCAGTTAGCGCTTTGCGCAAGAATCGCACCATGTCGCGTGTCCGCGCATACGGCTCTTCGAAAGGGATTCCATTCCACGATTCGACTATGACATTCGACGAAGAGCCGATTCCCATAACAAACCTCCCAGGAGCAGCCTCGCACGCAGACGCTATGTGCTGTGCCATTAGGGCCGGCCCCCGGGTATAAGCGGGAATTATGGCAACTCCCAGACGCATCGTGGGAGCCCATTGAGACCCCAAGATCAAGGGCGTAAATCCATCGGTACCATCCGCTTCCGAACTCCACAAATCCGTATATCCGAGGTCAGCAAACTCTTTATATAGTTCTTGCTGCTCGCTTAACGGAGCGTCGAATGGAACGGTAATGCCATAGCGGAATGTCACGTCTTTCATGTCCCTTGTTTAAGTAAAACTCTGTTCCTGACATTAGCCAGATCGTCCAAGTATTTACCCGCTAACACGCGAGTTAGCCAATAGAGCGTTCAATGTCCCACCCCCATCGCAAACTGATTCCATGACCGCACAGCTACGCCTCATCGAACTGTCCCCACGACAATCGAAGCAACTGAATCACAAACTTGACTCTGCGACCAGAAGTCTAGGACGACAAGGGGTAGCTGCTGCCAGAGTCGCACTGGCCAACGCTCGCCAGTTACCGGAAGTGGATTTAGATGCTGCATAAACCAAACCGAATTGCACTGTCGATGAGCAGAACTCTGGCTAGCTAATAACCACTATCTTTGCGTAGCCGTTCAGCATCGCCGCTGACTAGAGTTGGTGCATGTCTGAAATCGTGATCGTTGAGGCCGTCCGCTCACCTGTTGGTAGACGCGGCGGCGACTTAAGTAACATCCATCCGGCTGACCTCCTCAGTGAAGTGCAGACAGCTCTTATTGAACGAAGTGGAGTTGACCCTGCCTCTATTGGGCAAGTTGTCGGCGGCTGTGTAAGCCAGGCTGGCGAACAAACTGCGAATATCGCTCGGACTGCTTGGCTTGGCGCAGGAATGCCTTTGTCCGTAGCGGCAACGACGGTTGACGCACAATGCGGTTCCAGTCAACAGGCGATTTCCTTAGCGTACGGACTGGTTGCGTCGGGTGTAGTTGATAGCGCTGTCGGTTGCGGTGTCGAATCAATGACTCGCAACCCTATGGGTTCTTCCTACAAGAAGGGGCAACTCACGGCGACGCCTCGATACAAGGAACATTACGAGTACACGAGTCAATTTCAAGGAGCAGAACTTTTAGCAAAGAAATGGAACATCAGCCGAGAAGAATGTGATGAGTTCGGTCTGAGAAGCCAGGACAACGCTGCTCGCGCTTGGGACGAGGACCGCTTCGCAACTCAAGTAGTGGAAATCGATGTTCCAGTACTTGACGAAGACGGCACCGATACCGGAGAGAGACGACGTGTCTCAAAAGATGGTGGGATTCGACCCACTACTCTTGAAGCGCTATCCCAACTAAGCCCGGTGATGGACGATGGGGTGCACACAGCTGGTGCCTCCTCACAAATCAGCGACGGAAGTGGCGCTGTGCTGTTAATGACCGCCGAAAAAGCTGACGAACAAGGCTTGAAGCCGATAGGTCGGGTTATCGACACCTGCTTAGTCGGAAGCGATCCTGTCCTTATGTTGACGGGCCCAATCGAAGCAACTCATCACCTACTAGAACGAAACAACATGTCGATGAGCGACATTGACGTAGTAGAGATTAATGAGGCATTTGCTTCGGTAGTTCTGGCCTGGGCTCGTGAGATGAGCCCAAACATGGAGACTGTTAACCCCAATGGTGGCGCCATAGCTTTGGGGCACCCTCTTGGAGGCACTGGATCAATTTTGATGACCAAGGCAGTTCACGAATTACACCGTGCCGACAAGGAGTTCGGGCTCGTAACGATGTGCTGCGGTGGTGGTCTCGGAACTGGAACAATTATTCAACGCATGTAAGAGAGCAGATCAGATTCTCCTACCCAGCAATCAGAACTCAGTGTGGTTCGCCAGTTCGGGCTCTTCGTTGTCGCTGGTTCGCGAGCGCCATGCTGGCAACACTTCGAGCCAAAGCGTCATGTCGCCACTCATTTTGAGGCGCCCTTTCATGTATTCCGCTGCCGGGTCAGCACTATGCCGGAACAAATCGACAGCTAATCCATAAGGAAGGGTCAGTTCTAAATCACGTCCACGACCCGAACCCAGGTAGGCCTCAGTAAGTCGCCCATCTTCTATTAGTGCCGTTACAGCGATCTTTCCATCAGGAGCACCTTCAATTTTGGCAACTATCATCCCACTCGAGTTACCGAGCTTGGGGCGTTGAGTGGTCACCCACTGTGCAACAAATTCTTCGCTAAGAAATTTAATCACTCGGGGTCTCCGATCCGATCTCGTAGCCCGGCAAACAAATCATTTTCGAATTCATCAGTTTCGATCCGAGACCTCAGCAACATGTACTCCTCATAAGGGTGGATCGCATCTTGAACTTCTTCGGGCAAACCGAACCAGAAGGGCGAATTGGGATCTACTTGGGTCGCATGAGCAAGCAACGCTTTTCTTCTTACCGCGTTATCAACTGGGACCATTGCGTTAATCCGATCATCTCTGTCCCTTCCCGACAACCATTTGTCGTCATAGGGAGATTCAAGTCCGCGGTCCAGAAAAGCTTGGTGAGTAAGCAGAAGTCTTTGCTTGGACCATATGGGGGCATACAACTTCAACGGCTCATAGGGCTCTCCTGATTCGGGATACCAGGAGGGATCTCCCGCTCTCTCATATGCCGGAATGCTTATAGCGGTCACCTGAAGGTGGTCCGGGTGTGGGTAGCGGTTCTGAACCTCGGGGTAGGTCATTACTACTTGAGGCCGCACACGGCGAATAACCTCTACTAGCTTTCCGATCGCGACATCTAGATCTGCATTAGCGAAAGCGTCAGGATGATTATTCGCCTCGCTATCGGGCATTCCCGAATCTCGGTAGCCAAGCATGACAACTTCGTCGTAGCCGATAATGGCCGCAGCAGAGTCAAGCTCTGCCTGACGCACTGAAGCCAAATTTTCCTTCACTTCTGGACTATCCATCGCCGGGTTGAGAATGTCACCTACTTCACCTCCCGTGCAACAAACCAACGTCGTACGAATACCTTGCGACGAGTAGAGACGAACTGTTCCCGCGCCTTTTGACGATTCATCATCGGGGTGAGCATGGACTGTAAGAAGCGACAGCGACATCAAAGCAAAACTAGCAATCACCGCCGGCGAGGACAGTTATTCGAGGTTCAAATTAGGGAGCCGGACTAAGTTCCACCATGCCCGTTTCTTCATCTATGGCAACTGCATATCCGCAGAGCGAAGCGAGACGTTCCCGTCCTTCTTCGGGGCCCGATGCGAGAAGTTCATCGCCAGCTCTCAACGTCACCGTCTTCCTCGGGTTATAGATGTACCCAGAAGCGCGACGGACAGCAAGAACGTGATAGCCCGGATCAACAGCCAGCCCAAGCGAACCGAGAGTCGCATCATCAGCACTTGAACCAGGCGCCACCGGAACTTGAACTACGACATCATCGGTATCGCCGAGCGCTAGCGCCAAAACCGGGTGAACGTCCTCTTGATCAAGTACGAGAGAAACAATTTGAAGGGCCTGATCGCCAATATCTTCCGCAGCTTCAGCTAAGTGAAGTAAACCGCGCAATTCTGAAGGATCAACGTCGTCAGCAGCCGCTCGAAGTACCCAAGTCTGCAATGACACCTTCATCGCGTCCAAACGCTCTTCGAGCGCTCGTACCTCTCTAGCTAACGAAAGGTCCTGCAGAACCAACGCGGAATACGCCAAACCAATAGCTGTTTCAGAAATATTTTTCATCTCGACCAGCGTGTCAACGGCTCTATCAAGGTCAGTTAACAGGCTTGACGTTTCGACAACTGGCGGTAACCACGGCGGAGCGGCGGCAAGCTCTCGGAGCCGAACAATCCCAGCCGGTTCACCTCTCATAAACAAGGCGTCGCCAGCCTCAACGATGTCGTCCCCACCAATATCAGTAAGCCAACGTCTACCTCGTTGAATAGCAACCACGCGCATACCAACAACTACCGGTAACTCCATATCGGAAAGAGGACGGTTGGCCAGATGGCTACCGTCAGCCACAACTAGACGGTGCGATACCTCAGCGGCCTGCGCTAGATCAACCACCAATGCCCGAGGAATGCCAATGTTACGAAGCACAATCTTGGATATATCGACCGCAGCGTTAGCTATTTGTTCGATCGAAGAGACAACCTGCAAGACCGAACTCATTCCATCGACTTCACGGGGATGACGAACTGCAAGCATGGCTAGAGATCGCATCTCATGAACGAGGTCAGACATCTCTTCTTCTAAACCAAGAACAGCTTCGGCCATCCCCTCGTCATCGAAATATAAGGCCGCGTAGGCAAGATCGACCATAAGCTCCGAGGCGTCTTTCGACTCGGCTAGCAAGGTCTTCAAATTCCTTGGTTTGTCATCCATGGTGTGTCTCACAGGCTAGGCAATAGGAACATAGTGGGTGTACAAAATTAAATTCGTGGACTCGAAGGCTGCCTCCCGGTAACCATCGCTGGATCTTCATGACAAGCCCATCCAACCGATCGTAAGTACCAGAGCTGCCGCCCCACCAAGGTCGACAGAACTCGTTACAAGTGGCATTCCGTAGGTGTCGGGATCAACTCCAGCTCGCACAGCTATAGCCGTGCCGTAATAGCCAATACCTCCGGCGATCAATGTTGCTATCGATCCACCAATCGTTGACATCCACACGAGAGAGACCATGCCCGGCGACTGAAATCCAAAAATCAGACTCGCCGTTTGGGCTAATAGACCGTTCAGAATTAGTACCGGCAGTGCAAACACCAGACCCGCTATCAGGTCCCGGCGCGCCAGCCGACCAGGGATCACTGTTGGTTCAATCAATCCGAGATGAAATTTAGAGGAAAGCCGACCCGACAAAATCCCCCCAATTGCCCCCGCCGTGGCAAGGCAAGCCGGAACCAAAATAAACATTGCTCGATTTGCAACAAAAGCCGACAACTCGTGCTCTATTACTACCCCAGCAATCACCAACAGAATTCCGGTGGTGAGAAGGATGGGCAAAGATTCGCGTAGCACCTGTCGCATGACCATCAACGTGGTACGTCGTCCCCACCAAAGACTTATGCCAGTCAATAAAATCAAAATGACCGCGAACATCTTTGGTAAGACAGTAATTTCCAAGAGCAAACTAGCCACTAGTAGCGCAGGCAGCGTTACTACATCGCCTACCGCAGACACCAACGGGGCGTTGACGTCGTCTAGATCCCATCCACGTTCTGCAGATCGAGCAGCCAAGGCGAGGGTAACCGCGATCAACACAACGTATGAAAGCAAAGCGCCGACCGCCGACAGCACCAGTAGGTCAGTGATAGCGACAACCGACTCGAGTCCAAAGATCGGAGACAGAATTTTTGTCAGCACCGCTAGAGCCACTGCCGTAATTAGCGACAAGACTCCTGAGGCAAAAACATTCTGCATGACCAACGTCTCTGGTCGTCGAGACATCCGGAAAGTTCCAGCATGAATGGAAGTCGCTAATCGACTCCCCAACGCCCCGAAGATATTTCCGCGCATCCCGATCGCTGCTGGCACTAAAACAAGAAGGCCCGGATACCGTTCAAGGGTTCCGGTCATGGCTGCTAAGAATCCTCCAGCAACAACCGCTGTGAGGCTGCTGAAGCCCAACGCAACCAAACTTTGTCTTACGCCAATCCTGTCGGGGCCAAGTAAGTCGCGGACCCTGGTGGGCCGCCGAACTCGAAAACGCGACTCTTTCCTACGGTCACGACTTTGCAGCCGCGGTGAAGTAGGAAGAAGACGCATGGCTCTAGGGTGGCACCTGGATCGCCCCTCAGCGGGTCTCCTTTTCCATTAACCCTCGAATCCGTCAGATAGCGGTACCGGCTAGACGTTTCATAGCTGCCGAGAGTTCACGCGGACCTAGATTTCCGCTGATGCGAAAAGCAACTGTCCCGTCAGCCTCAATAAACACGAAGTAAGGGACTGACATTGCACCGAAGGCATCTGAAAGCGCCAGGGAGCTCGAATCCGCAATTACGGGGTGCTTCCATCCCTCATCCTTGAGCCATCTAGCAGGAGGATGGTTTCCACGTTCCGGAGCTTCAAACGTCGAAATAGCAATCAGATCAACGTTTGACGGCAATTGATTTGCCAACAGCCACTCTGTAAGTGCGGCTACTTCTGTTTGGCAGTGAGGACACCAGTGAGCAAAAAACGCCACTACAAGAGGCCGACCTTGCGGCGCCACACGAACTAATTCGTTCGTTAGTAGATCTAAACCCGTGGCGATGGGAGCCAACTTTCCGACCGCAGAATCATTTTCGGTCGTTTCGAAAGAGGCCAACGCCCTACCCTCAACCGAAGATTCGGTAACCACGTCTTGCGCTTGCGTAAGCGGCGCCTGCTCTGAGTCACCACGACATGCTCCAGCAATCAACATAGGTACTATCAATGCAGGTAGAAGCCAGCGCATCACAACTTTGACGTTAACTCAGGAATGTTCATGAGACTAGGGACCAACAAATTCCCACTTACCAACCATGTCATCATCCCTGGGAAGCAGCACCGCTAGCTGACGCGAAAGAACTAAAAGTTGTCCGTCAGGCGACCATATCTCGCCCGTTTCGTCGATAAATCCTTCGCGGCCCGAGAGTTGCCGGAAAACTGCAGCGCAGTATGTCTCTGCAGTCATATCAAGTTCCCTGGGATCGGCGCGAAACTGCACCGTTAACTCAAGAGTTGGTGCGTGAACAGCAAAATCGGTGTGGGCCATAATTGCTGGAACCCACGCGTCTGCCATGGCCGCGAGTAGAGCCTCATCGTAAGGCTCGGGCTCGGAGAGTCGAATCCACCCCCCAGCTTCGTATCCACCAGCAACTGTCGAAGTTTCTGGCACTCCGGGAACTCCCAAACCCCAACGTCGGTCCCATCGGCTGTGCAAGGGAACCAACGGTGGAGTGGTTTTCATGAGCCAACAGTTTTCCAGTGTTGGGAGTTTCGGAAAGTTTCGCTGTTCCCAGTGGTGCGCCACTCGGTCCACGGCCGCAACGGCGACTAACGAAGTCGCTATCAGACGGTCGTCCTGAACCATTCGCACTGAAGCGAAGCCGGCTATTTTTCCTTGTCGTTCAACCGTTACTTCGAGGGTAACCGGACCTTCCTTAGGGGCAGACACGAAGTGAGTAGTTACGGTCCGAACGCAACGGTCCTGAGCCAAGTAGTACTGAGCTGCTCTCACCATCAACGCACCAATAACCCCTCCGTTGGGACCATTCACGACCCACCAGGAACGATCAAAATTGGCGACTAGCCGACCCGGTTCTCTTTCTTGCATCTCCATTGCTTCAGAAAATCGCATTGAATCTCTCTTACAGGGAGGTTTAGTTGACAGCAGCTACCCGAACATCCTGACTTTAGGGGTGCTTAGTGCCCAAGCGCTGCGTAAGTGGCACAATTCAGTTGTGGAAATTAAGCAACTGGAATCAACCCAAGGCTTCGTTATTTACGATCTCCCCAACGCAGAAACCTACGTTGGGCCAACCCGCTTAGGCGCCAAACTCGCCCCAGGTAACGCAGAGATGTTGGTACGGCACCAGACATATGTGTTTGGTTTGACCGAACAGCGCAAAAGCGGTGCAACGATCGGCTTGAAGGTCGATCCCGAAGATACAGAAGGAGCCGTCGCCGCCCTTGCCGAAGAGTTAGCTAGTGAATTCGAATCTCAACAACTGCTTACTGGTCCCGGCCTACGACTCGATAACGCTTTACTCGCTCCTGTGCTCCGTTACGACAACCGCAACCCGATCGCGAAGAGCGATCGTGAAGGTGTTGCTTTCGAAGACGAGTTGGTCGCTGTCGGCGCGGTGACCTGTGCTTCTCGATTTCAGAAATCCGATAGTGACTGGCAGGTAGCAATAGAAGGCTTCGATCAGATTGGTCTTGCGATCGCAAGAGAAGTCGAAAATCGTGGTGGCAAAATCCACACAATTTCAACTGCTAAAGGATGCGTGTCGGGCGACTTCGATAGTGCGACCCTCGCTGATGCTTGGATGCAATCGGGGGCCAGTTGCGTTGAGCAGTTAGGTACCGTGGGGAAACCCTGGCAGATCTGGAATGCTGATCTGGACGCTATTTTTGTTGGCTCAAAGCCAGGCGCCATATCCGGCGAGGGTGCTACTAGCTCTAGCGACACACCAATCATCGCCACTTCCGCAGCTGCTGTTTCATCTAAGGCATTGGCCGTTTTGAGAAAGAACGGCGCTCCGGTCGCCCCTGATTTCCTTACCAGGGTAGGTCCGATGCTGGCTTGGTGGGCTTCGGAGGAGACTAGCCATGACGTCTTACGAGACTCTACGACCGAAACTGTGAACGGACTGCTTGAGGAGATTGTCGATCACGAGGACGGCACTTTCATGGCGGCGTGTTACAAGGCGGAAGCGTTCATGGAAAGCTGGCAAGAGAAACGTCCGTTTGGTCGACCTCTTGGCTGAGGATCTTATTCATCGAAAGTCTCGACTCGCGATAGTTGAGTCAACACTTAATGTCTCAATTCGTTCAGCAATAACGTTTACGACTCCTTCATGTCGTTCGAGTCTGCCAGTTACAGTAAGTGCCGGTTGAGAGCGAAGAATGGACCGGAACCGTAACCAGCAACCGCTTGAAACAATGACATTGATGAGTCCCGTCTCATCTTCAAGATTGACGAAAACTGTTCCAGATGCTGTCGCAGGACGTTGGCGGTGAGTCACCACACCTGCCACTTTGACCTTACGAAGCTCACAATTTGAGAGGTCAGCTGCGGTAACTACACCTCTACTTTTAAGTACTTCACGAACGAATCGAGTCGGATGCCCATTTGGAGCTATGCCAGTAGCCCACAAGTCAGAAACTGCTTCCTCTCGCAATGACATGCCTGGCAGGGACGGAGCAGAAACACCGGTCACGATTCCGCGGAGGCGATCTGAACGCGATTGGGCAACTGCGCCCACTGCCCATAATGCTTCGCGACGTGTAAACCCGAAACAACTGAAAGCTCCTGCCGTAGCCAACGCTTCCAGTTGTTTACGAGATGCATCGGTGCGTCTAGATAATTGTTCTAAATCCTTATACGGCCCGGTAGCAGCAATTTCAAAAGCTAGATCTGCACCGATACCTCTAACAGATGAGAAACCAAGCCTGACAGCCACTCCATTGATCGATTCGTCACAAGCTTCAAGTATCGCTTGATCCGCTGAAGCATTGAGGTCCGGAGTGAGGACCTTTACCCCATGGCGTCTTGCGTCTTGGGCTAACGAATGTGGCGAGTAAAAACCCATCGGCTGAGAGTTAAGTAGCGCAGCACAAAAAGCCGCCGGATAGTGATACTTAATCCATGACGAGGCGTAAACAAGGTGAGCGAACGAAACTGAATGACTTTCCGGGAATCCATAATTAGCGAAAGCAACCATTTTGTCCCAAATCTGGTCAGCTACTTTGCCTTCAATTCCTCGTTCCAACATGCCCTCGTACAGCCGACACCGAAGACGCTCCATTCGTTCTCGAGAGCGCTTAGCACCCATTGCTTGGCGCAACTCATCGGCCTCGGCCGCTGTGAAACCCGCTACATCAATCGCCATTTGCATCAGCTGTTCCTGAAAAAGCGGAATTCCGAGGGTTTTGGAAAGAGCTGGTTCAAGAAGAGGATGGAGATACGTGACGGTCTCTTCTCCATTGCGACGACGAATATAAGGATGCACAGAGCCACCTTGGATAGGGCCAGGGCGGATAAGCGCAACTTCAACAACTAAATCGTAAAAACAGCGCGGACGAAGCCTGGGAAGAGTGGCCATTTGTGCCCGTGATTCGACTTGGAACACACCAATCGAGTCAGCACGACACAACATGTCATAAACCTCTTCCTCTTGAGGTAAAGCTCCAAGATCAACATCCACTCCGTGGGTTTGAGCTATCAAATCCACAGCAGCATGTAGTGCTGACAACATCCCTAATCCAAGCAAATCGAACTTCACTAACCCAACGGCAGCACAATCATCCTTATCCCACTGCAACACAGACCTTTTGGTTTTTCGCGCCCATTCAACCGGACAAACTTCGACTATGGGACGATCACAGATCACCATCCCCCCCGAGTGAATACCTAGATGACGCGGCGCTCGCTCAATTTCTAACGCCAACCGCGAAACATCAGCAGGTATCGGTTTATGGTTTTCATCATCAGTTCTTTGTCGCGAATGAACTTCCTGATGGTGATCAAAAGATTTAGACCACGCGTCTTGTTGTCCGGAGTCGTAACCCAACGCCCGAGCAGCATCACGAACTGCTGATCGAGTTCGATAGGTAATCACATTCGCAACCTGAGCTGTGTGTTCCCTGCCATACCGGTCAAAGACGTATTGGATTACTTCTTCGCGTCTTCCGCTCTCAATATCAAGGTCAATATCTGGAGGTCCATCTCGTTCAGGCGACAGAAATCGCTCAAACAAAAGTCCAAGCGAAACAGCATCAACGTTTGTAATCCCAAGGGCATAACAAACGGCTGAATTAGCAGCTGAGCCCCGACCTTGACAGAGAATATCTCGGCTTCGACAGAACGAAACTATGTCCCAGACCACTAGAAAATAGCCAGGAAATCCAAGCTGCTGAATGAGGTCCAGTTCATGATAAATCTGTTGCCAAGCCCCGAGAACTTTTTCAGCAGATTGAATCCCATAGCGATTTCGAGCTCCTTCATAAGCAATCTTTCTTAGATACGCCATTTCGTCTAAACCATCGGGGCACGGATATGGAGGAAGCTTTGGAGCAACAAGCGACAGATCAAAAGCGCAATCAAGTCCTAATTCCATAGAAGTCTCAACAACGCCGGGATACCGAGTAAACCAAAGTTGTTGTTCAACTCCTGACCGTAAATGAGCGGAACCATTACCGGGGAGCCACCCATCCATTTGTTCAAGAGACTGGCGACTTCGAATTGCTGCCATTGCTCTCGCTAAGTGGCGTTGAGTCGGGGTGGCGTAATGCACGGCATTTGTGCAGAGCAAACCAACTTTTTGTTCAACCGCTAGGTCAGCCAAGTAATCATTTCGAGCATCATCAGAGGGATCACCATGGCGCCAAAGTTCAACAAAAACATTTTCTCTCCCAGCAGCTTCAACTACTCGACAAAGTTCTTTTTTTGCTTCCCTTAAACCTTTTCTCTGAAGCACAGCAGGTACCACACCCCGGCGACCCGCAGTAAGTATTGCCCAATCACCTCGGTGAGAATCCACTGCATCAAGTAATTCGGACATGGATAGACGTGGTGAATTTTTTTCTCCCGCCATTTGACTTCGCGCCAAAAGAGCCGAAAGCGACGCATACCCAGCGGGGTGACGCGCCAATACAACAAGACGTTTGCCTGGCGGATCAACGGAACCAACGCGAGATGTGTTTCTAGGCGTTACCTCACAAGACAAGCACTCTTCAGACCCCCAAGCATCTATCGTGATCTCAGCGCCAAAAACTGTTGGAATTCCAACTTCTCGTGCGCATTCGGCAAATCGAACAACGCCGTATAGGCCTCCGTGGTCTGTTAAAGCCAAGGCTTCGAGTTCGAGTCGCGCAGCCTCCCGAACCAATTCCTCGGGGCTTGAGGCACCATCAAGGAAACTGAAATGCGAATGCACATGTAACTCGGCATAAGGAATTGACTTCCTCACAGTTTGCGCTCTATGCGGCCCAGAATTCAGTTCGCGTGTCCTACTACCTGACTCACCATCTTCTTCAAATCCGTTCGAAGAAACATCTGTAGGTGTTACTTGGCGATCTGAAAGTCGACGCTCAAGTTCTCGCCATGACATAGCCCGGTTGTTGAAGCCCATACGCCCATGATCGAACATATGTTCGATCAAAGTCAAGAAAGCCAACTCAGTTCGGAGTACTTTTCCTTTATGCAGAATGAAGTCACAGACGGAGTTGAGCTTGCTCACCTCGTACAACAGGGCAAAGCTTCACCCACGGAACTTCTAGAAGACGCTATCGCCCGAGCGGATGTCGTTAATCCAAAGCTCAACGCAATCATTCATCGACTAGACGAACGGGCTCGCTCTGCAGCAGCGGAGATGTCTAACCAGGGCGCCTCAAAGACAGCAACGTTGTGGGGGGTGCCATTTCTCACCAAGGATTTGACCGTTATGACCGAAGGCGATCCCTACCACGCAGGCAACGTTGCACTGCGCGATTCCGACTTCCGGGCTGGCTACACAACCCATCTAGCGACAATGTTTCAACAGCTAGGCCTGGTGAATTTTGGCCGCACAAATACACCAGAGTTTGGTGGAACCGTGACAACCGAACCTGTTTCTCATGGTGTCTGTCGAAATCCTTGGGACATTAATCACTCAACCGGGGGTTCAAGCGGTGGGTCCGCAGCTGCAGTGGCTGCTGGCATTGTTCCCATCGCTCATGCAAATGACGGCGGCGGATCTATTCGCATTCCAGCATCAGAATGTGGGCTAGTTGGGCTAAAACCCAGCAAGGGTCGAGTTTCCTTTGGCCCAAAAATTGGTGAGGCATGGGCAGGAGCAGCGATCGACGGCGTTGTCACCAGAACCATCCGCGACACCGCGCGAGTTCTGGATGGAATTTCTCGACCATGGCCCGGAGACCCATATTGGGCTCCGCTTCCCGCGATGTCTTTCGAACAGACAATATCTGAAGTCCCAGGACAGCTAAGGATAGGGCTGGCCACAGAGTCATCCTGGGGACCGGTCCACCCTGATTGCATTGTGGCCGTCGAGCAAACTGCGCTAGCGCTCCAAGATCTCGGCCACTTCGTTGAAATAGCCAAACCGGCTGCATTATTCGACGATGATTTGTTCGACCACTTCAAAGTTGTTTTAGCTTCAAACGAGGCTTTCTCAGTTGACAAACTAGAGGACGCTATTGGTAGAAGGTTTAAGACTGGCGATATGGAGGCCGACACACAAGCTCTAGTTGAACTCGGGCGAACCTATTCAGCGACCGACTACTTGGCTTCTGTCGAATGGTTTCATTCTTATAGTCGAGAAATGGCCAAGTGGTGGCAAGAGTTCGATCTATTGCTGACTCCTGTCATCGCTGAACCTCCGCCGAAACTTGGAGAGTTGCGAGATCCAACGACAGGCACGAAACGCCTCCGAGAATTGCTTCTCTTCACCGCTCAATTCAACATTACCGGCCAGCCCGCAATCTCTTTACCGATGCATACAAGTAACGACGGACTGCCGATAGGAGTTCAGTTAGCGGCGGCCATGCACGGAGAATCCTTATTACTTCAAGTCGGTCAACAGCTTGAGAACGTTTCGTCCTGGTATAGCCGAAAGCCAGCAGTGTGGGTTTCGTAGCCGCAGTCAGAAATCGTTCTTTCGTCGTCTTCGTATCGGTCTTTTGATGAATCGCCGTTCCCTCGCAGATCGAGCACTAGTAGCTCAGATTCTCACTAACGAAGTGAGATCAGGGGTTGCCATAAGCGACCCTGCGTTGGTTTCCACACAGAAGAAGGAGTTAATCGCACGATCTGCTATCTGTGCTCTGGGCTTCGTGCTGGCTGCATCGTGGAGCACCCTTTTGCCCTTAGTCCTATCTTTGCTTGCCGGTTGGGACCACTTTGCGCGTCGAAGACGATCGGTTTTGGTTGCTACTAAAGCTGGTTTGCATCTAGTCGCTATCAGAGGACAGAGCGCTTCGCTGAGTTGTGAGTGGGGAGTGGATACTGAGGCTCGTTTAGTGC
>TARA_B100000686_G_scaffold29930_3_pt1 | contig 50014 bp, 56 predicted proteins | sample TARA_B100000686 | Tara Oceans TARA_B100000686 (sample SAMEA2622733) | marine metagenome | biome: marine biome (ENVO:00000447); feature: marine epipelagic mixed layer (ENVO:xxxxxxxxx); material: "saline water (ENVO:00002010), including plankton (ENVO:xxxxxxxx)" | depth 150 m
TAGGGATTTCAAGAACGATACTTCGATTGGTTATTGTACAGATGATTCAGCAGAACCATGCGATTATGTCGGCAAGTCCCCTAGACGATTTCAGATTGAAATATCAAAAGACTTGAACTTGACGGATTTTATTAAATGTGTTTTACATGAATTTATCCACCTCAAGCAATATGTGCTAGGTGAGATGGTAGATTTAGAAACAGGTAAGAATGGTCGAACACGGTGGAAGAAGAAAGTGATATCGCGTAAGGTAAAGTATCATGACCAGCCTTGGGAGAAAGAGGCGTATCGACTAGAAAGTAAATTACTCTGGGACTGCCTAGAGGAACAGGAATTTTTGACAGGTAATATAAACGAACATGGAGTAGCAAAATGATACGATGGTTTATAGGATTCTTTTTAGTGATAGGTTCTGCTGGTGGTTTAGAGATGGACACTATGACTATAAGTGAAACACTTGCATTTGCCTTTTTGGGATTTGCATTGATGGCTTGGGCAACCCCCAAGATTGTAAAACAATATGGAGAGTAAGTATGATACGAGTGAAAAATCAAAATCGTAAACAGGTCATTGACCTTGATGGGTCTGACGGCAATGCATATGTTTTAATGGGCATTGCCCGTAGCGTATTGCGAAAAGGTGGTTCCAATACCTATTGTGAATTGGTTCTTAAAGAGATGCAATCAAGTGACTACAATAACCTAGTCAAAACCTTTGACAAGTACCTTGGTGAGTACTTCACACTTGAAACCTCGAATGAGGAACTATTAGAGGCGATTGCGTAATGAGGATTAATATACAACAAGAAAAACGGTTTAAACAGAAAGATATCGATACCGTTGCTAAGAAGTTCCCTTGGGAGTGGCACCCAGAACGATATAAAGACTTGGATGCCATTGAAGTTAAAGACCGTTTAACACTTGTGGACTTTGATGAAGTAGTTCTGCCAAAGGATGCTGATGGGTTATCCCAATGGCATCGTCAGTCTGGAATCAATCCAAAGTATGGCGATATTGCAAGGAATATTTTTGAACAAGGATATAAACTTGGAACAAATCCCCCGCCTGCTTTGTTTTACAATTATAAAACATGTAAGTATGAAATTATTACAGGATTTACGCGAGGCGATATTCTTCAAAGTAATTATGTAGAGAATTTTCCTGTTACGACATATCGGGCAAAAAAAGGTGCTACTGAAAAAGAAGTTGCCAGTGCTTTGTCATTATATGGTCAAAAATTTCAAGACCATGACCCATCTGGTGACCAACAAAAACCAGATGTCTACAGAGAAGTTACTCGTGCTATTGATAATGGATGGATAGAAAATGACCGTGATGCTATAGAGGAAAGAGTTTATGCTCAATGTCATTTTTCTGACCCAACAAAAGATAGAATAGTCAATGCAGTATCCAACCAATATAACAAAGACCAAGTGGTAATATCATGGGGTAATGCTTCAGACATGGGTAATAGGAAACCAGAAACTTTCTTGAAACAAGTTGTTGGTCAATTAGATGGTGGTACAGATGGTGTTAAGTATCTTTTATACAGCGCTAGTAATCCACCTAAAACATATGTTTCTATTATAGAAAGACTTGACCCAACCAGAGAAAATCGTGTGGTGCTTCATACTGGTACATTAAAATCTTCTGGTAGTCTTCTGGAAAATTATGAGGACTTGGTGTATAAATTCATAGACTGTTTTAGAAAGTATATGACTATGCACTCGCAATTCTTTCAGAACTTGTCTTATAGTAATCAAGGTGTAGGTAACAATCTTTTATTCGGGCCAATTAAGATTTATGCTGTATTGCCCGCGTTATCTAATCATCATGACCTAGAACAATTAGTTATGTTTGATGAGAATGGAAAATTATTTCAAGAAAACGCTTGACATTTGCAAAAAAGATCAGTATAATGGTTGAAACTTGTATAAATAAACATGCGGTGGACGGTATTCGTACAATCCGTTTCCAACGGACAAGGTTTGGTGAAACTCCAAGACGCCGCTCCAATTTTTACGGTTGTAGTCCTAGGCATAGACTCCATCCTGTCACACTCAAAACTGCCTCGACTGAACTCACAAATTTTAGTAGGTCGTTAAATACACAACGAGGCCTGAACAAGCCGCTGGTAGCACACAGACCGAAAAAGGTTCAGTCCATCAGACTAACAGAGAGCAGTGATGGTCTCGCATAACTTAGATGGACAAAGAGAGCTGGGCATCTCTCTTCATCCTAAACTGCCCACTTTTAGAAGGACAAAACAATGAAATACTTGAGTATATTAGTTGTGTGTATTATGATAACAGCATGTAGCGGTAGAATAAACCTTATCGCCGAATTACCAAAAGACCAAGACTTAGATGTTTCCATTAAAACATCAACTTCTGGTAAGCTGCACAATAGTAATACACCAACAGCAGAATGAAAGGATGAAAAGATTTGCCTTTCATACGCACCGAACTTTTGTTACGATGCGAATAAATGAATTTGTGGATGGTTAACATTTAAGTTAACTTAATTTGAAAAAAACGGAGTATAGTATGAAAAAAACTTCACAAGCAACAAAGGTTATTTCAGCCTTGCAAAAAACAGACCAAGGTCTGACTGCGAATGAAATGAAAAATAGGTTTGGCGTAACTAATGCTAGAGCATTGGTGACACACCTTCGACAGAACGGTTTCGCCATTTATTTAAACAAAACCCCAGCGTATGTTGACAGGAATGGCAATGAGCGTAAAGGTGTCTCTAGATACCGTTTGGGAACACCGTCTAGGGCAATCATTGCCGCTGGATACAAAGCTCTCGCAGCTACTAGAGGTTTAGTAGCTTAAGAGTTTAACCGAAACCGTTAACCAAACACAAATGTTGAAAAGGGCAGTTTAAGACTGCCCTTTTTTTTAGCTTACACGCTCCACTTAGAACCGCGATAGATTCCAGATGTAGCAGGAACCCATTGCTCTCTTAGAGTGGGATTATGTTTGACGCCACGATATAACATCTCTTGAGACTCAATTGTCTTATGAGTTATAGTTCCGTTATGTGTAACGCCTCTGTAGTTTAGCTGTGTAGTCATTTGACACCTCCTGTTAAGAGATGCGTTCCTTCGGCGGAATTGCCTACTTCCGTCCACCGCTACATTTAGGGTGGATGAACGAATGTAGTCTTTTCACCCATGACTTATGGAGTACCGATTGGTACACTAATATTTATAAGTCACATTCTTTCTTTAAGAAGTCTATAAATTTTTTGTTAAGGGTTGCTTGGAATTGGGGTTGGGGTGTAAAAGACCCTTTATACCTAATCTCTAGGTCTAATAAAGGTAAGTCCCCTTTCTGTAGTGTTAGGAATACTTTAGCACCTTCAGATATTTCAGACTTCTCTTCATTGATAACAATTTCATACCCTAATCTTTTATTGAGTTCGTCTAGTCGCGTGAGTCCACATAGAGTGGTGCTGAGACCTATGACATCCGACTGACCAACGGAAACCTCTTTCCCTCTTACATTGCCAACACCTGTTACCAATGCAAAGTCAAACTTTTGTTTGCCTAAGTCCTTAGCTTCCATCTCTTTGAACAGTTTTGTTTTTAGTATGATATTTAAAAGAGCATCTGAGAATACAGACACATTATCATTGAGCACTTTCATGAAAGCCGCCCATAGTGGACTACCTTTATCCGAGAGTTTATTGTTTACGAATGCTCTCATACTAATATTAATATCATTTGTTTTCTTGAAGTCTTGACCTTCATGTAGAAATAATCTATCGTCTGATTGGTTCATGGGGTCATTAACATCTAATATACCATGACCTTTGATATCTATTACTGGTATAGTCTTCTTTGCAGATGGGCCATTGACTGACATTTTAAATATTTGTTCATCTGTACCTAGTCTTTGACCTTTGGGTAATATTAAATATGGTTCTTTAGTGCCAGGCCTATTTGTTGTAGTAGCTTCTCTTATAACATTTGCAAAGAATTCCATTCTGACTTTTGCCAACTTCTCTTTTACTGGGTCAAACTCTCTTCCAGTTAATACAGTATCAAATGCTTTGTTGATAAGTGTTGGTGATTGGTCTTGTGATTTTCTTTTCTTCTTGAGAGATATTCCATAGTAAGTTTTCTTATCAGCAGTCACCATAACATCAGCAGAGTTATAATCTTCAAACCCAAATGCACTTACTTTAAACTTCTGGACTTCCCTAGGCCAAATGTTACCTGTCATATAAGAGGTAACTTCTTTCTGGTCTCCTATTCCCATATATCTTCTGACAGCTTTTGCTGCTGATATGCCACCAGCCATGTCTGCTAATTTGTCAGTCTTGTTTTCATCCATCAATGATACAAACCCTTGTTCGATTCCCTTGTTACCGAATTGAACCTTTCTGGGATTCTTGAGAACCTCAGTTTTTGCCTTTATCATAAACTCTTTAAGACTATCCACATCGGCATAGTCAGCCGCCTTGGGTTTACACAAGAGAGCGGCTGCAAACATAATTTCCGAGGCTTCATATGCCATGTTTTATTTCCCTTGGCCCCTGTACTTCTTATAAGACCTTTTTTTGTTCTTGTTCATCGATGAAGTAGAAATTTTAACCTTTCTACCTCTTCCACCTATACCTTGAGAGGTACTTTTCTTTACAGGTGTGTGCCTGCTCACTGCTTTCCATAATCTAGCCATTCATTTCTCCATTATTGTGTGTTAGACAACGGATTTTCAAGCGCCTCTTCAATCTGTGTTCGTATAGATTTTCTGATTTCAATAAGTTCCTTACTAGTATCTCTTTCAAGTTCATATAGTCTCTTATCGGACGCTCTAACATCCGAGAACAGAGATTGCATATCTCCGTCTATTCTATTTATAGACTCTCTGGATAGACTTACTATGGACTCTTGAGCTGCTAAAGTAGTGTTCTGAGACTCAATTCTTTCCTCTAGGATTGATATTCTCTCTTCTATACCCGACAAATCTGGTGCCTCATAGGTAGAAATCGCAGCTTGCATGTCTTGATAGGTCTTGTAGACCTCAAACGCACCATAAAGTCCACCAATTAGTGTACCAAGCGCAGTAAAGACAAGAAAAAGCCTTCCACCTTTGATTTTAATTCCACCAACATCTATTTCTGTACTCATTCGTATTGACTCCTAATCATTTTTCGGATAGTCCCATGATTACTTTTAGACAGATTATATATTAACCTCGCGTTATCGTCAAGTTTATTATCATAGACAATGTAATTGACATTATAAAAGTCTCCATCTGTTAAATTTGATTCGTAATATGAACCTAAATCTACCGAATTTTGAAGTGAAGCGATTGCTGCCGTCTGTCCAGAAGCAACTTTATTGGAACTTTCCATTTTTTGTTGTGCCACTTTTTCTGAAATAACCTCGGCAAGAGATTTTCGTGGCGCTTCTTGCTCTGGTTGTACCGTCATTACCTCAACTGGAATAATAGTAACACCAGTAACAGGTGTTCCAGATGAGATTAAATTATTTTCAATTTCCATTTGCATTTGTTCTACTTGCAAATCCATTTTCATTTCATTCATTTCTGCATTATTTTCCAAGGTTTCGACTGAAACCCCACTCAAATTTGAAAAAATTTGCGTGTCTGCACTAAAAAATTGGTTCGAGACACCCATTACACTAGAATTTCCCATACTTTGAGCGGTATTCTGTTGATTTTGAGCACTTTGAGTGATTTGATTAACCGTTGATCCCGATCCACCAGTTGCTCCTTGCCCAGATTCTTGATTTTGTTGTTCTTCAGCCTGTTGACTACTATCACTATCACCTTTTGATGACTCTTGACTCATTGTAACCGCACTTGCACTAATTTTTAATGCATTTTTAGTTTGTGCTAATGCGATCCTTGTTGCGAGAGGTGAAGTTTTTGGTTCGTTTACTGTTTCGGATGTTTCTTCAATTGGGTCTTCCTCTATTATAACCTCTTCAAACTCTTCCTCAACGATTTCTTCTTCAAGAACATCTTCTAGTGTTTCTAATTCTTCTAATAATTCTTCTTCAAACAGCTCTTCAAACAATTCTTCAGTTTCTTCATCAAACAATTCTTGAAGATACTCTTCAACTTCCTCTACATTTTCTTCAATTGCTTCCAACGCATCGGTACGAAATTCTTCCTCGATAATTTCTGGGAGTTCATCAATGGACAAGGTGAGAAAGTCTTGTTCTCCGATAAGTATTGGTTCAATATCGGATGAGGCAAAAAGGTCGATCCCTTCATCCTCCATAAAGAACTCTTCTGGAAGTCCTGTGAAGAACTCATCGTCTTCTGCGATTCCTGTAAACTCTTCATCGTCTTCGATGATTCCATACATTGCTCCTGTTTCTTCATCTGTCATCCACTCCTCTTCTTCTTCCATCATTTCTTCTAGTTGTTCTTCTATTAATGTTTCGTAATATCCATCGCATGTATCACTATATAATGGGTCTAGGTCGCATTGTAAGTCATCGTAAGCATCTTGATACCCATCACACTCAGTAGAATAGAAGGAATCACTCTCACATTGTTGTGTTAGGAACGCGGCTGCGTAACCATCACAGTCTTGACTAGATAATGGGTCATATGCACAAGCTAAACCTTCACTTTGATATGATTTAGTCCCAGCATTTCCTGCCGCTGTACCATAGATGTAGTTAGCTTGTTGATTTGCAAAATATTCGTGTTGTACATACTCATCTTCTGATATATCACCCATTACACCTATGAATACACTATGATTCTTAATTAACAAATTACCGTACTCCATCGCGTAATCGCCAGATGGAAGTATCTCTAAACTAAATGTGTTCTCGTGGTTCTTATTATATTCTTCTATTCTCACCCACCAGTATTTTGTTCCATCGGCACTAGTCTTAGAATAGAATCCCCCATCATTATCTTTTTGTATTAGGTCTGTCCAGAAAGGCGCTATTGCATAACTAAACTTGTCTTGTTTGTTTGCTGCTATGTTTGCAACTTCTAATCCGTTACAACACCAACCCTTGTCTGGCCAACTTTGAAAACCAAAGGTAGTTGGATTTCTAAACATGACAACACCGTTTGCCATCATCCAAGAGTTAGTATAATTCTCTCCATAGAAAGGAAATGTATGTCCTAGTGGTACATTCGCGTAACAGTCATCACATATAGTGTGGGATGTTGCATCTGTTGGGGGTGCTGTGTATTGTCCAGCAGCTGGAGCTGCCAGACATAATAGTAATCCAAATAATAATGTTTTTATCTTAACCATATTGATAATACAGCGAAACAGATTGCGAAAACTACAAGTACACCTCCACCAGCAATTGCTATAATCTGCATAGTTTCCATTATTTCTGCTTTCTTCTTTCTCCTTTCTCTTGCGAGTCTTTTTTCTTCTTCTTGTTCTTCACGGATTCTATCTGCCCTCAACTTTAATATTTCTTGCCAAGTTCCAAACCCGAATCTCATGTCAATCATGTTTTTCATTTCTTCAATTTGTTCGTTGGCTAACTTCGCATCAATTACAGCATGGGCGGCACTTTTATGTGAACCAATTAAGGTCTTGTTTCCCCATCTCTCTTTATTGATTTGTTGTTGACCATCTAACGCATTGTCAACCATATCAAAAATTTGTCTTATGTCTTGAACGGTATTAATATTCTTTTTAATAAATTCAACACTTTGTTGTACTAGAGCAATTCCCGCCAATGCGGTTGATACTGGTTCCATAGTGGATATCCTTATTCGTCAATTATACACACCTCTTCATCGGGGTAGTCTTCACAGAAATCCTTTTTATCCCATACTTTATACTCTACCTTTTCGTTACCATCTTTAAAAAACCGAACTTCCTTCTCGATGAGAGTATCCTCTGGAGCAAAGTCTGGGTTTCTTTCCCAATGACCCAAAGCTTCTTCTCCTATTTTACCACGATACGGGCACGGCGTGCCGGCCATTAGCATCGCATTGAAAACGCGGGCGTCTTGGCACATCAAAGATACAGCAGCTACCTTCATCCCCATATCATATAAACCACGGCTTAATTTAATCCTTTCACAGTTTTCATCTCGAACTGTTTTACCAGCACTAATACCAAACACCTGTGTTTGTACCGCACCACCAACACCAGTAGTACATAAGTCTTGTGAATAAGACCCACCTATTGCCGGCGCAATAGCACTCGGAGGCGGCGACTTGACTTCTTGTTCTATTTTCTGTGTCGTTTCATTCCTGTTTATGTTCTCGTTTTTGTTATTCGTTGTAACATTGGAATCACTTGTACTATTTGATTGGTTGATATTAGTATTCGTATTACTGTTGGTGTTATTCGTAGTTGTGTTATTAGTGATGTTGCTGTTGTTATTACTTGTGCTGTTTGAAGTAACATTACTAATATTGTTATTCGTATTATTCTGGTTTACTGTCTGATTAATAGTACTATTATTAGTATTGGTATTATTGTTGGTATTGTTACTAGTGCTGTTAATAGTATTATTATTGGTATTGACATTAGTATTTGTACTTGTTCCAGTATAAGTCGTATTGTTGTTATTGTTATTGGTATTCGTACTTGTGCCAGTATAAGTCGTTGTGTTCACATTAGTGTTGCTATTAGTGTTCACATTTGTATTCGTCCCAGTATAGGTCGTATTATTGGTGTTATTATTGGTATTCGTCTGCGTACCTGTTGTTGTGGTAGTATTATTATTAGTATTGTTGTTGGTATTGGTATTATTCGTAGTGCTGTTAACTGTGCTATTTGTAGTTGTGTTAACAGTACTGGTCGTGTTATTAGCCAAGGCTGGCCCTGCTATCAACAGCATGCCAATAATAAGACATATCTGCTTCCTAAGTTTCATTTTTCTCCTCTGTTGGAATATGTTATACAAATTCATTCCAAATTAGGAATTCTGCTTGACTTCCTCTCTCACTTATGGTATAGTATAGTACTATAATCCCTATTTATAATTAAGCGGGCCTGAAGTCGATATAAATATTGATACTAAATTATTTCGGAAAAATTATGAAACCTACACCGCTTACCTTATTGATAGGACAAACGATAGCTCAACTTTCAGTCATACCTATGTTTTTCATTGGTACGCCTGTAACTTGGGCTATCTGTGCTTTTATGTATTTTGGAATTATGACTTTTGGTATCACTATGGGATATCATCGATACTGGAGTCATTACAGTTTTAAATGTTCTAAATGGTTAGAATATGTTATGATGTTTTTCGCCCATATTATGATGGTCGGGCCCGCGTTGGCTTGGGTAGCACAACATAGAGAACATCATGACCACGCGGATACAGAGAAAGACCCTCACTCACCAGAGTATCAAGGATTCATTCGTTGTTATTACTCTCAAGTGATGTCTTTACCTAAAATGTGGTACATAAAAAAAGACTTGATGAAAAATGATTTATGTAAGGCTCAACACAGATACTATTGGCACTTTTTGGGTATTTTCGGGTTGATACTTGCATTGATAGACCCATATGCATTGATATACGCATGGTTAGCTCCAGCAGGATTTGCTAAGTTAATAGGGTCAATAGTTTTTGTTCACTCACATAGAGGTGGAACGCCTAGGAGTGATTATTGGTTGGGGATGGTTACATTTGGTGAGGGGTTTCACGCGAAACATCACGATGAACCTTGGAGTTGGAATTTTCATCCTTGGGATATAGGTGGAAAAATTATTCGGTTATTGAAACATGCTTAGAAAAAGAGATTTACCCACAGTTGCAAAACTGGATATAGAATTTGATATTGACAAAATAAAACATTACATAGACTCATTAGACCAAGGTGGTTGGGGTGATGTTTATGAATCAAATGAGGGTATTACAAATTTCGCTAACGCGGATTTTATAAGAGGACTTGAATATAACGACTTCAAGGAATATCCATGTCAATACCTTAGACCAGAATACTGGGAAGAAATGAAGAACCCCAGTTTAAATTTGGGTAAGAGTAAAACAGAAGTATACAGAAACAAACACGAGAGAACAGATAAACTCTCTCCAGTTGGTAATGAACATATGTGGGATTTTGATATGCCCCATTATAGAGGTAGTTATATACAAAAACATATAACAGAAAACTTTAAGGCGGAGTCTTGTAGGACTAGAATACATTGGTTACCAAAAGGAAAACAGATACAACCGCATATTGATTATGATGCTTCATATGCAGTTAGAATTGTAGTACCTATATCGGGTACGGATAATGTTATAAACGCCTTCTGGCCAAAGAACCAGAGGGAAGAATATAATTTGAAAGCAGATGGTTCAGCTTATTTTATAAACATCGGTTACAAACATGCCGTTGAACATAATGGAAGTGAAGATAGAATTGCTTTGTTATTTACATTGAAGAGCCAAGAAGATGTGGAAGATTACGCCATACAATAAGAAGTATAAAAAACAATGGGAATCATTTAGAGAACAGGCACTCGCGGAAGACAATGATTCTCTCATTGAAGAAAAGTTAGACCCCGATAATCTTAATGGAGTATTTCATCTCTTATGGGAAGATGGGAAACTTGCCTCTTGTCAAGCAGCAGAGGTTGACCATTATACGGACAATCCTACCGCATTAAGAATGTGTAGATTGCACACATTAAAAGAATTTAGAAGAACTACTTATGGGATGCCTCTCACGAGATATCAGATTCAATGGGCAAAGGAGAATGGATACAAACATCTCTGGGCGTCTATTGATGTTAATAGAACTGGTTATAACGCGATATGGCAGAACAAAAGGAAGTCACCAAACTATAAAGATTGGAAAGAAGACTTTGATACTTGGTGGAAAGATATAATATGGAACAAAGAGTATATGTTTAAGGTTGACCCTGTAGCAGAATATTATCAGTACATCTATGTTATTAATTTAGTGAAAGAGGAATTCATTCCTAAAAAGAATGTTGTTCCTTTTAATTTGGAGATAAGAAATGAACATTGAACATGAAACAGTAGCACGATGGTTTAATTATGTTAGAGAAAAATCAAACCCTCGATTCACGGAATGCTTTTGGGATACACAGTTAAAATCCAAGGCAGAAATCATAGACAACTTACCACAAGACGAACACGGAAACTATTTTGTTTTCGGTGGGTGGTTTGGTGTCCTCGCACATTTACTTGATGACAATATAATAGCGAATGAAATCTATAGTGTAGATATTGACCCACAATGTAAAGAAGTTGGTGACATATATTTCCTTAGAGAAAATATCACTTATGTAACAGCAGATATGTGTGGTTATCAGTATTCTAAGAACCCACATGTTGTTATTAATACTAGTACTGAACATTTGCACCAGTACAAGTATGATGAATGGTGGAATGGTATTCCAGAAGGTACATTTTATGTTGTACAAGGAAATGACCTTAAAATACCAGAACATGTTCGTACATTTTCCTCTTTAGAGTATTTTAAAGAGTGGAACAGATGTACTAAGATTACTTATGAGTCAGGCATGGAATTGCCAGGCCCAAACAATTCCACTTACACTAGATACACGGTTATGGGATACAAATAATGAATGTAGCAATTATTGGTTATGGGTTTTGTGGTAAAGCAACCGAGAGAATTCTAAAAAAGGTTGACGGAATAAAAAGAATTCAAATTCAAGACCCCAAGTATAATAAAAAAATATCTCCAGATGAGTGGGATATGATTAGGTATGCTTTTGTATGTGTGCCTACCCCCTTAACCAATAACATGAGTATTATGGATCATTGGTATGAAGGTGATTTGTTTGATATGTCCATTATAGAAGAAGCAATATCTACTATACCGAACAATGTAATAATAGTTATTCGTAGTACCATTGGCCCAGAATCTATAAAGAAAAATTGGGTTCATTGGCCAGAGTTCTTGCGAGAAAGTCATTGGGAAGAAGACGCGGATGATAAGTCCATCCCTATTATTATTGGTGATGGAAACCAAGAGATGTCAGATTGGTTCCCAGACCGACATACAATTTTTACTACTGCTAAAACAGCATCGATGTATAAGTTGTCTAGGAACGCGATGTTAGCTGCTAAAGTAACTCTCGCCAACTACATTCAGAGAGTTTGTCAAGAGTATGATACCGATTATATTGATGTAGCACAGTTATTAAAGGAACACGCGAATCTTGGAACCTCTCATTGGGATGTGCCAGGCCCAGATGGTGATTATGGGTTTGGTGGTTCTTGTTTTCCCAAAGATACAACCCACCTTGCTTCGCTAACAGGTGGACACAATATATTTGATTATGTTTTGAGGTGTAATGAACGAGATCGCTAAATACTTAGACGATATAACCAGAAGAAACAATGCAATAGGTAAAGGTTTCTGTGTATTGAAGTGGTGGCACTTAGAAATGCACTTAGGTACAGGTAACTATCATTCCTGTTTTCATTGTCCCCAACAAAATCTTAAACTTGATGAAGATATGCACAACACTCTTCACAAGATGCAACAAAGAAAGACCATGTTAGAAGGTGGTAGACCAGATGAGTGTTCTTATTGTTGGAAGGCGGAAGATAGTGGTGCTGTAAGTCCTAGAACAACATTGTCTTCCATATACACTCATATGGAAGAGGATATTATAGAAACAACCGCTAAATTAGATTGGGATGATTATGTATATCCAAAATATTTGGAAATGAGTTTTTCTAATACATGTCAAATGAAATGTTCTTATTGCGCTCCCTCTTTAAGTTCTACCTTATTACAGGAAATCAAAAAGGAAGGGGTATACCCATTATCAGACCCAGAGAATCGCGGTCAATACGAATTAAATGGTACTGAAGAACTTTATAAGGATGATGATAACCCTCTTCTGGATAAGTTCTGGGATTGGTTTGATGAAGCGAGAAAACATCTTGATACATTAAGAATTACAGGTGGAGAACCTTTATTACACAAGAGTACTTTCGAGATGATGGATAGATTGCGTGGAGAGAGTATTAACTTCCATGTAAACAGCAATCTATCAGTTTCTAATAGAAGAGTGACAGAAGCATGTAACTTATTACCAGCGAAGTCTAAGATATATGCTAGTGTTGATACATTTGGACAACAGGCTGAGTGGATTAGACACGGACTTAATTGGGACTTGTTTGACCAGAATGTTCTTACTGTTATTAATCATAAAATCCCATTGAGTTTTATGACAACATTTTGTTTATTAAGTATACCAAGATTTAAAGACTTTTTGTATTATGTTATACAGTTAAAAGATATTGGGGATGTTTTGATTGATACACCATTCATGACTAATCCCCCACATCTGTCTTGTCTTATAATGGATGATGATATGAGGGAAACATTGGAAGATAGTTACCAGTTTATGTCATATAATAAAGAATTCAATCACGCGGAAGTTGTAAAGTTTGAAAGATTACTTAAATGGGTAGATGCAAATAGGTTTACTGGAGAACGCCTAAATAGTCATAGAAAAGATTTTAAAACATTTGTCGATGAACATGACAAACGCAGAGGCACGGATTGGCACAAAGCGTTTCCAGAGTTGACATATTTTTATGAGTTATGTGATGTCTAAACCCAATGAATTCTGGATTGAACAACTAAAACAGAAAAGAGAAAAGATTAATCAAATTAGTCCTTCTTTTTGTTCTGCTAAGTGGTTGCAGACTACTCTGTATTTGCAGAATGGTTATAATCACTCATGTCACCATCCTTCACCACATAAAATACCTGTGAAGGAAGTATTAGAGAATCCAGCAGCTCTTCATAATAGTAAGTATAAGAAACAACAAAGAATTAAGATGCTCAATGGTGAGAGGCCTAGTGAGTGTGATTACTGTTGGAGAATAGAAGACCAAGGTAAGGGACACTTCTCTGACCGTCATTATAAGACTGCTGATTGGTGGTCATGGGATAAGGTTGATGTTATTGCAACCGACAACCCAAGTAAAGATGTGTATCCAACATATCTAGAAGTATCGTTCTCAAACGCATGTAATTTCGCGTGTGCTTATTGTTCACCAGAGATAAGTTCTGAGTGGATGAAAGATATAGAAAAGAATGGTGACTATCCTGTGGAGTTTGGTTCTGGTAATTTAGACTATTTAAAGTCTGTGGAAAAGTTTCCATATAAACACTCTGACCCGAACCCATATGTTGATGCATTTTGGAAATGGTTTCCAGAAGCACTTCCTCATCTAAGAGTATTTCGTATTACTGGTGGTGAACCCACTATGAGTAAAGATGTGTGGAAAGTAATAGATTACATATATGATAACGCACAACCAGAACTGTCTATTGCAATTAATAGTAATCTTGGTACAGACCCAAGACTTATACAGAGACTTGTTGACGCATGTAACAAATTAAAAGACAAAGTTAAACAAATTGAGATATATACAAGCTGTGAAGCAACTGGAGAACAAGCAGAATATATTAGAGATGGATTAGACTATGATTACTGGCGTGCTAATGTAGAGAAGGTTTTATCAGAGACAGATGCTAATGTAGCAATGATGACTACATTAAACATATTGAGTATGACTACATTTGAGAACTTCATTGAAGACATAATGCAGTTAAGAATCAAATATAATAAAGATTTAGCAAATAACAGAATACCGTTAAGTATAAACTATTTAAGATTCCCGCCTCATTTACAATGTACTCTATTGGATAGGAATACTAGAATATCCTATGCATCCGACTATGAGTTAACCGCGAAGATTTGGTTGAAGTATAATTCACCAGACAAGTTCGCAAGAATTTATTTGGAAGAGTATGACCAGATACAGAGGTTCTGTGAATACCTTAGGCAAGAACATAAAGGTGCTGAAAAATATAGAGCAGACTTTGTAAATTATATAAAAGCCTACGATATCAGAAGGTCGAAAAACTTTAGCAAAACTTTTCCAGAATATAAACATTTATTGGAGTGGTGGGATGCCTAAAAAATATATTCATGTAAACATGCACAAGATTCGTGCTAATAAAAAACACGGAACAAACGAACCTGTTCTTACAGTAAAAGAAGGAAGAAAAAATACCTATGGACATAGTGTAAAGATACATGGCCCTAGTGAGGTAATATACGGTGGTAATGATAAACCATTGTTACCTTGTGGCGCGAGAGTTGTCATAATGACAGAAGCGGAGATTGAAATTGAATAAAGAATATGACTTGATAAAGTATCGTAAAGATATTCTTGATACTAAGTCAAAGAGTTTTTGTGGTGCGAAGTGGTACAACGCTACTACATGGTTAGGTAGTGGTACTACTGCTAGTTGTCATCACCCCCCAGCACATAAGATTCCGTTACACGAGATTGCAGCTGACCCATCCGCTATTCATAACACACAACACAAGAAGGCAATGCGTAAGATGATGCAACGCGGAGAGAGACCGCGTGAGTGTGAGTATTGTTGGAAAGTTGAAGATATGAAAGATGAAGCTGTTAGTGACAGAGTTTTTAAATCAATCATATACACCAATGAAGATTTGAAGAAGGCACACGAGGCAGACTTTAACGATAACACATTATTAAAAACATTCGAGATTGCATTTGACCGAACATGTAACCTTGCTTGTTCTTATTGTAACTCTAGTTTCTCTACCACATGGGCTAAGGATATAAAGAAACATGGCCCATATCAAAATATGGTATCAGATGGTGCAGCTGCCTTTCAACACGATGGTGCGTGGGCAGACCCATATGGTAAAAAGGAAGAGAACCCATATGTAACTGCTTTCTGGGATTGGTGGGAAGATGGACTATCAGAAAGTCTTGAGGAATTGAGAGTTACAGGTGGTGAACCGTTGATGTCTGACCAAGTATGGAAGTTGTTTGATTGGTTTGAAAATAATCCATCTGATATGAGATTCGCAGTAAATTCTAACCTTATTGCGAAGAAAAGTATCGTTGATAGACTAATAGAAAAATCAAAAGGTGTTAAGAAGTTTCATCTTTATACTAGTTGTGAAGCAACAGGTAAACAAGCTGAGTATATAAGGGACGGACTTGACTATGAACTCTGGACTAACAATATAACTCGATTCATTAAAGAAGGTAACTATGAAGGCATCAATATAATGATGACTATTAATAGTTTATGTTTGTTTAGTATAACAGACTTCTTAGATGATGTATTTAAACTAAAAGAATTAACAAAAAGTAAAACACCTGTCTTTAGTGTTAACTTATTACGATTCCCTAGTTTCCAAAGTCCTCTTGCACTACCAGACCACATTAAAGACTATCTTAGAGAGAATCTATCTAGTTGGTATGAAGAAAATAAAGACAGACCATATTGGCATGACTTTGAAAAAGCAAGTGTTGAAAGGTTAATAGATTATCTGGTTATTGTTGATGCACCACATAGAAGAACAAGTGACAAGATGACCCTGTGGAGAGACTTCAAAACCTTTTATGGTCAATATGATAATCGAAGAGATAAAAGTATTTCTGTATTCCCAGAGATTCTTACAGATTGGATAGACACTCTTCCAGATACAGAAACAAAACCTATAACAGTTATGCCAAGTGGGGATAGTACAGAACAGTACGCGGATGACCCAGACTTGAAGAAGATTGCAGAAGAAGAAGGATGGGTATTGAAACCAGACAATAAAAACATAGATGAAGCATTGGGGGACTATGACAAATAGACCTTACCTTTGCACCGCGCCATGGACGCATACTTATGTTTCCCCTCAAGGAGAGAGGAGACTGTGTTGTGCTAGCAGAGAAGAGGCAACATTTCAAAAACAGTATTTAGATAGTGGGACATCGGAAGGTAAATTTGAACCACAGTCTTTAGAAGAACATTGGAATAGTGATTATATGAAAGACATTCGCAAAAGAATGTTATCTGGTGAAAAACTGAAACAATGTCAAGTATGCAATGACCAAGTTTTAAACCTACATACATATCGTCAATATTTTACAGAGACATTGTTCCCCCACAAAATAGAAGACATTATAGCGACTACGCGAGAAGATGGACATTATGATAAGATGCCAGTCTCGTATGATTATCGTATTTCAAATCTATGTAACTTTAAATGTCGGATGTGTGGGGAACAATTGTCTTCAAGCTGGGAGGCAGAGAAGAAAAAACATAATCTCATCAATGTTAAAGAAGACCCTTGGATGGAACCTACTACTAGAAAGAAGATATCCAATTTCCAAGAGGAAGTGTTAGAAGAGGAATTACAAAAGGCAGTTGATAATAAAACCATAGAGGAAATATATTGGGTTGGTGGTGAACCTTTGATGTGGGAAAGACATTGGACTATTATGCAACAATTAGTAGACAATGGACACGCGAAGAATGTTACTATTCGTTATAATACAAATTTAAGTAGAGTCAAATATAAGGATTATGACTTATGGGAGATGTTACCCCATTTTAAGAATGTTAATATATGTGCCAGTATTGATGGTGCGTATGATGTAGGGGAATATATCAGAGATGGACTAGTATGGAGTGAGTGGATAGAAAATTTCAAGTCTGGTATGTTTTTGATAGACCAGTTTGGTGATGATGCGATAGTCTTTGATGTAACATTAACTACGCCAGGCTTATTTCATCTTGATAAATTGTTTAATGTTGTTAAATCATTAGATGTAAAGTCATACTTTAAATTTACCTATGCATTTGACCCTAGTGTTGTTATGTCTCCGTTTTGTTTACCTAAAGATGTGCTTTTACCAAAAGTTGACGCATTATTATCACATATTGAACCACAACTTACATGGAAGACAAAAGTTTATAAAGATTCTCTGGTTAACCTAATAAATAGAGAGTCATTTGATGAACAATGGCCAGACACTTATAAAGATGGTTTGAAACGCGGAAAGTCATTTCAAGAATTCCTTGATAATATAAGAAACAGCAAAATGAAGTTTGTAGACACACTTCAAGGTAATGCTGTGGATTGGTGGGGTAGAATATGAGTAATACTTTCTGTCCATTACCTTGGAATCATTTAGCAACACATCCACATGGTATGTGTACTCTTTGTTGTGAATCAGAACAGACATTGAATAAGTCAGCCGCGAAGAATGACAATGAGTTAGTAACATTACGAAACACTAACTATGAACTTAGTGAAATAACCAATAGTGAAAGTTTCAGTAAGGTTAGACTACAAATGCTCAATGGCGAAAAACCAACCGAATGTAAAAAGTGTTGGGAAGCGGAAAGTGTTGGTAATAGAAGTAAGAGATATTATGAGTCACGCAAACTTCCTATGACTTTGGAAGACGCCAAAAAAATTACGAATGATGATGGAACCTTAAAGGAGGTTAAATATGAGTTCGTGGAACTACGCCTTGGTAATCATTGTAATGTTATGTGCCGTACTTGCAACCCTTACTCCTCTTCTCGTTGGGTAAAGGAATGGGATGTTATATATCCAGAAGAACCTGTTATAAAGGATTACATATCTCAGTATAACATTAACTGGCCATTGGAACAAGATTTCTGGGACAGTCTAATAAATTATTGTGATAATTTAAAGGTGTTATATATTAACGGTGGTGAACCTTTTCTTATAGACAAACATTTTGCCTTTTTGGAAACCTTGGTTGAAAGAGGAACTTCCAAAGACATTGAAATTGTATATTCTACTAACTGTACAATTATTAACCACACATATGAAGATATATGGAAAGAATTTAAATCTGTACAGTTTATGTTATCTATTGATGATATAGGTGAAAGGAACGAGTACATAAGAACCTATACCAAGTGGCCTAAGGTCTTAGACTTTATTGATTGGATGGATGATATAACTGATAATAATGAAAACTTGAATTACAATATATTACAAACAGTATCTACATATAATGTCTATTATTTTCCAGAGTTTTATGACTACTTTGCAGGCAAAGATATAAGTCATAACTTTGTTAAAGACCCTGCTCACTTTGACCCATTGATACTACCCCAGACAGTACAGAAAGCTATATTGGAGAGGACTAAAGGTTATCTTTGGCCTCCAGATTTACAACGAGGTTATAATGACCTAAAAAATTATTTTAATATAGAAGGCATCTCTTATACTGACCTAGACTCTATGAAAGTTTTCTTTGAGAAGACACGCGCTATGGATGTAACTAGGAAAGATAATTTTGAAATAACCTTCCCAGAATTTTATGATTTGATTAAAGATTATGAGTGATAAGAAGAATCTTTGTATGTTACCGTGGGTACATTTACACACATGGCCGAATGGTAATGTGTATCCCTGTTGTATTACACCCATGAAATATATTGCTGGTAATCTAAACAACGAAAGTTTAGAAGATGTCTATAATAGTGACTTGATAAAAGATATCCGATTGAAGATGTTAAAAGAAGAAAGACATGATGCATGTGCTAGATGTTATCTACAAGAGGATGCTGGTGGACACTCTATGAGACATAGGGCAAATAAGAGTTGGAAACATTATGAGAATTTGATTGAGACAACAGAAGATGATGGTACAGTAGAAGAAATGAAACTCCCATATTGGGACTTTAGGTTTTCTAATATATGTAACTTCAAATGCCGTAGTTGTGGCCCTCAGTTGAGTACTGGTTGGTATCCAGATATAAAGAAGATTGCTGTATTAGAAACTGGTGAATCGTTTTTACCAGACGATGTTCCAAAAGGTAATACATTTGATTTGTGGGAACAGATAGAACCGCATTTTGAATCAGTAGAAGAAATTTATTTCGCTGGTGGTGAACCTCTTATAATGGAAGAACATTATCGCATATTAAAGAGACTTGATGAGATGGGCAAACACGATGTACTCATTAGATATAACACAAACTTTAGTGAGATGCGATATAAAGATTTACATGTATTGGAGTTCTGGCCAAGGTTCAAGAATATAGAGATTGGTGCTAGTATAGATGGTATGAAGGAACAGGGTGAATTCATTCGTAGTGGTTTTAGTTGGCAACAATTCATCGACAATAGAGAGAAGATGAAGAAGACTTGTCCACACGCGAACTTCTATGTTAACTGTACAATTAGTATACAGAACTCTTATCACATAGTACCCTTCCATCTTATGTTAGTTGAACTGGGGTTGATAGATGACTATGATGCCTTTAATGTTAATATCGTAACTGAACCGCCTCATCTTGATGTTAGGATATTACCAGAGAACCATAAAGAAGCTTTATCGAAACTATATGACCTTCATATTGATTATATGTCAAAAAATAGTAAGTGGGTTGCTAAACAAGGATTTGAAAGTTTAAAGAATCATTTGCTTACTAAGGATAGAGTATTAGAGGATAATAGAAAAGGATATCTTGCTAGATTTGAATATAAGATGAGACAGTTGGATGATATAAGGAATGAGGACTTCCAGAAAACATTCCCAGAACTAGAGGATTTATATAATGCCATTTAAAGAAAAAGATAGACCAAGAGATGATGATTATTTCTTTGCGGAGGATTATGCTGGTGTTAATGAATGTAAGGATGCTATAATAACCCTAAGACTACGCAATAGTAGAGATGATAGTATTGAACCTATGGAACTGAATATAGCATTAGATGATAATCACGCGGTAGACATTTGGTATCAGAGATTTAAACACGAACTAGAAACCAAAGCTTTCCTAAGAAAAGAACATGTCTTTATGGGAGAGAGTACCCTTACTACAGAAGACATGATAGAAAAGGTTAATAATACATTAGACCATATATCCAAGTTTGATTTTGTTGCTGAACAATGGACAAGGTGGCCAGACTATGTTAAGGCAGACCAAAGAAATGTTCTTGACCAACCTCTTAGAAATAATCCAGATATATCAGAAAGGTTGAGTATAGAAGATTTTAAGGATGGTAATGATAATAAGAAGATGAATGTTATCCATAACTATTTTCCTATGTTGTCTGGCCCAGCAGAAAGAACTACCGCACATTTATATGTTGCTTCCCCAGATGTCCAAGCAAGTATATGTCGTTTGAACTTAGAAGTTCACGAACTTCATACTACATTGCAGAATGATGAACAGGCAGACTTCAACATGCATATTAATGTGTCATGGCAAAGAGCTCCAAAAAAGTTACCAGAACTACCAGATTGTTTTAATGACTTGTTTACAAAATATGCTAAATTCGGTGATGTCTTACTTGGGTATCCTCAGATTGGAAAGACACACATAGAAGCATACGCGGAAGATGATGAAGAGTTAGAAGATGAACATGTAGAACCAATTAAGTTTTTATCTGGAGACATGTTAATTAAATTTGCTACAGACCAACATGAGAGTTGGGTAAAGGGGTTTGATGAGTGGTTAGTTGAACAGGGACTAGACCCAGAAGATAAAAAAGGTAGATATGGATTTGCTAAATTAGGCAGAGTTGTTGATGCTGATTTGGAGTTTGTAGAAAATAATATTTCTGGTAAGTATGATGATATAGATAGAATTTCTGTTGATGGTAAACATTATTATTATGACTATAGTAGGTTTGATGATGACTATGAGGAAAGATTTCTAGGATATTTACATGACTGATAAATTGTGCGTATTACCTTGGGTTCATACAGAGTTCACTACAGATGGAACTGCTAACCCTTGTTGTCTTTATACAGGCGCACCAATGGGAAATCTAAAACAAGATAATTTTCTTGATGTATGGAACGGAGACACTTATCAAAATTTGAGAAAGGAATTTCTTAATGGCGGACAACCAAAAGGATGTTCTATGTGTTGGGAAGGAGAGGATGCTGGTTATCAGTCAAAACGATTACAGGATAACAAGAGATTTGAAAAACAACTTAAAGAGATAAAGAGTAATAAAAACTATATTGCTACTGATACACCAAAATATCTTGATTTAAAATTTGGTACTCTATGTAACTTAAAGTGCCGTACTTGTGGTAGTATTAATAGTTCAAAATGGCAGACAGATGAAAAGAAATTGTATGGAAGAATACTAAACAAAAAAGACCCATTGTGGATTGATAAAAATCCTAATATATGGGATGAGTTGTTTGAAATTATGCCTCTGGTAGAACAGATGGACTTCACAGGTGGTGAACCCTTTATGATAGACCAACACTTTGAATTGTTACGAAAAGTTGTTGAATCTGGTCACGCGGAACACATATCATTACATTATAACACAAATGGGTCAATCCGTCCAGATGAAACTATATTTAATATGTGGCAAGAGTTCAAGTCTTGTGAAGTGATGTTTAGTATTGACGGAATATTCAAGAAATTTGAATATATGAGACACCCAGCTAAATGGGATGAAGTGTGGGGTAATTATAATTACTTTAAGTCACATGATTGGATGCATATACAAGTATGTCATACAGTCAGTCTTTATAATGTATATTACCTAGATGAGTTTATAGACCTGTTTGGTAGAGACAATATATACCTAAATCTTTTGCATTTCCCTAAACAATATTGTATTAGGAATATGCCAGATGTATGTAAAAAACAGGTTGAAGAAAAACTTATAAATATTTCAGATGTGAATGATATCATATCCTTCATGAATCAAGAAGCACAATATGACAAGCTTGACCTTGGGTTTTTGCCTGTTACAGAAAGATTAGATGGAATAAGAAATGAAAGTTATAGTGAAACCTTTTCGGAATTTTATAGGATATTAATAGATGGCGGAATCGGACGAGAACCTTGGAACCCTAAACAGTACTTTGGAAAGATTAGTTAGTGAAGTAGCTGGTCTTAGAAGTGAACTTGCAGATTTAAAAAGAATCAACACAAATGTTTTACAGAAACATTTGGTAAGAAAAAGCACCCCCAAAGAAACGCATCATATATGGTGGGATAGAAAGAAACAAAAAGTCAATCATGAGGATGTGTTCTCGTGGCCTGCATCTAACTGTTCCGCGACACCAAATGATATCTTTCAGAACAATACCACTATATTATCACATTATCAATCTGTAGATTGGCCTTATGAGTTGGGTGATATTGATGATTTTGACCCAACTGGAAAACATAAGAATACAAACAACCTTTACTTCTTAGAACCGCAGTATGTATTTTCTGAAGCATGGGCAAATTGTGTCTCATGGATTCCTCAAGAAGTCCAATGCTGGTTGAGAGAAAGAAAAATGGCACTAGTGTTGTGGTTCCCCCATGAAGGTTTTGCTTATGACCAAGGTTTCCATCAAAAGGGATGGTTACAACAATGGCATTATCAAATGAGAAAACATCAAATGGAAAATGCGATAGTATATTTTGTGTTTGGTGATTTACAAGCAGAACCAAATTATCAATCTTGGTTGAGAACCAGACAAGGTATGGAAAGAACTTCTTTTGAGTTCCAGAAAGTAATATCGTATGACTTTTTTCATGGTTCTTATTGGAAAGAATACGCGGAAAGAACAGGCGTCTATGTACACAGGTTACAGAATCCAAAATTCATGCACCAGAACTATTATGGTGGTTCAGACCTAACTGGAGGGTTTACTGACCATGTTATAATACCATATGAAGACTTTGATTCGGATATATTGAATCATGCTCCAAACGCGATGATACAGGACTCTTTTAATAGATGTAAACCAGATGAGGTTCTCTCAGGAATACCTACCGCTCAAGATAAGACGAAAGACTTAATATGTCTTAACGCTAGACCAAGGTCTCATAGAGCTACTTTGGTTGCAGAGTTACATAGGTTAGGATATGATAACAACAATTCTTATATAAGTTTCCTTGGTAGAGAGGATATGCCAGAACAGTTTGGACATCTTGTTAGTTCATCTGAACCTCTATGGAAACAACAAATGTTTAGGGGACATGACATAACACAATTTACAGCAAGAAAAGATAATAACTTTATTTCATTCTTGTCGCATGATGTTCAAATAGAACATGTATATAAATTTTGGTTAGAAAGAATTCAAGTTATTGCAGACAGACCAACACATGAAGTTCATGGGGATGATAGATTAATAACATCTAGTATGTACAAAGATTCTTTCTTTAGTTTAGTATCAGAAACCCTGTTTGGTGATGATAAGGAAAGTCTGTTTATAACAGAAAAAATATTTAAAGCAATTGCTTATAGAAGTCCATTTATGGTAGTTGGTAGTATGGGTACATTGAGACATATGAGATATCTTGGTTATGAAACTTTCCCAATGATGTTTGATGAAAGTTATGACCAAGAATATGACCCGAAAAAAAGATTTTCAGCAATAGTTAGAAATTTAGAAGAATGGCGAAGTCATTCACTAGAAGAAAAACGGAAAAGATATAATTCCGCGAGAGAGGTATTAAAACATAATTTTGAAGTGTTCAAAAGTTCTAGAGGGAGATTTGAAAAGGAGACTGTTGGCGTATTAAGTCAACTATCTTCACACAATGTTGAGATTCACTAATGTATGCATATTGGTCTAAAGGTGCAGATGTAGCAAGTGGTAGTTACCATATTACGGAGTTTGAAAAGGACTTTGTTAAAAAACTAAAATCAAATACTCCATCTGACTGTATTTTAATTAACTCCACATGGTTTTCAAAACCAGAGAATGTTGATGCTTTAAAACAATGGTTTAATGCTAGTCAATTCAAGGCTGGAGAAACCCCTAGAATATTATTGTACTCTGGTATGGATTGGGAAAATTCTACATGTACAGAATCCACGCGAGAAGCACATATGTTTCTTAATGATAATTGGGAAGTTATTAATATAGGTAATACTGGTGATGGACATTATTTTAATTTCTGGTTAGCTTTTATTCATGAACACATGAGTACATTTTTTGACGACTGTTACACCGAAAAACCAAATATAAAAAAACATTTCATGTGCTTAAACCATCAACCACATGAACATAGAATTCAATTATTAAATACTTTACATGAAGTTGGAATGTTTAATCATGGTATTGTATCTGCTATTGTACCACATGAAGATTATGCCTTTGAGAACCCTGTTATTCTTAGAGAAAAAAGAGACCCCCATATCATGTTTAATTCCCATGAATGGGAAAGAGTAAACGAATACCATTTAGCAAATGATATAATATCTTTAGGAGACCCAGTATACTGGAATAAACATTTTTGTACTGTTGTTACTGAAAGCGTTATGCATAGTGATGTGTTTTTAAGTGAAAAGACTTTTAAACCAATGATAGGACTCAGACCGTTTATTATTTTGGGTGATGCAAATGTATATAAGAAATTAAAGGAATATGGATTTGACACTTTTGAAGATTTGTTCCCCAGAGTCCATATTGAGGAGAAGGATAAATACTGGAGAACAGATAATGTTATAAAAGACCTCTGTAATCTACAAAGGAGTTATGGATTAGATGGATTAAATCAACTTTACCGTGAATTGGAAACTAGATTGATCTATAATAGAAAGAGAGTCTTGGAAGTGATAAATGATAATTACAACGATATAATGGAGATAAGAAACTTATGACAAATGTTGCATTTATAGGATTTGGTAAATTAGGAAAACCATGTGCTGAGGTTATTGCACAAAAAGGACATGATGTTAGTGTATATGACCCACGCGAGGTAGAGAGTGAATACTGTAACATTAAGGACACGATAGAAGAGGCGGTTAAGGATAGAGTATTTGTATTTGTCGCAGTACCAACACCACATGACCCTTTATATGATGGTTCAGAACCCACATACCATTTACCCCCGAAAGATTTTAATTACGATACTGTAAAGGAAGTAATTGCAGAAGCTAATAAACATATGACTGAGAATCAGATATTGGTTCTTATTAGTACCGTATTGCCTGGCACCGTAAGAAAAGAAGTTGTGCCTATTATAACCAATCCTAAATTTGTTTATAATCCATACTTGATTGCTATGGGTACAGTCGCGTGGGATATGGTAAATCCAGAGATGATAATGATAGGAACAGAGAATGGAGAAGAGTCAATAGAAGCACATAGTCTTATTCATTTCTACAACGAGATAATGGAAAATAACCCCCGATATGAAGTTGGTACTTGGGATGAGTGTGAATGTATTAAGGTGTTCTATAATACCTTTATTAGTGCTAAGATTGGTCTTGTAAACATGATACAGGATGTTGCTGAGAAACAGGGTAATATTAATGTTGATGTGGTTGCAAATGCCTTGCGAGATAGTACACAGAGAATCATGGGCCCAACCTATATGAAGCCTGGGATGGGAGATGGTGGTGCATGTCATCCAAGAGATAATATTGCACTTAGATACATGGCGCAAGATTTGGATTTGGGTTATGACTTGTTTGCTGAAATAATGAAGGCACGAGATATACAAGCAGAGAATATGGCAAATGCCATTCTTAAACACGGAAATAAAGTCGCGTTTACATCTGATTCATATAAACCAAATGTACCATATACAAACGGTAGTTACAGTCTGCTAGTCCAACACTATGTAAAAAGATTTGGATTTATTGTACCTGTAGATGAAAACCCACATGTCATCGTAAAGGTACATGAGTCAGATTTAATACCTACCGATTATGAGGGAATTGTGTTTGACCCTTGGAGAAGTCATGTGGGAATAAATGTTGTACACTACGGAGATACAAGAAATGAAAAAAAGAACGAAAGAGAAACTACACAAATTCATGAAAGCAGGGGAACTTACCAGAGTAATCAAGAAGGTGTTGTTGGAGGCCTCGGAGAAGACCGACTCTAAACTCGATGAGATAGAACAGAAAGAAAAAGAAAAACAAGAACACTTAGAAAAGAAACTTAAAAAGATGAGAGAACGAGACCCTTTTATCTATGACTAGATTAGTTGCATATGGATGTTCACATACTGGCGGTAATGAGTTAGCTGACCACATTGTTCTTAAACAACCAAGAGAAAAAGTTGACATAGTAAAATCTAGCTATGGTCAAGGAAATTGGGATAAGATTTTTGATTATTTTGGTTTTGATTCTGACCCAATGGATGAGATGGAATTTGATATTTTTCGGTATATTGATATTACCAGAATTGAAGAACTTCATTGTGGCGAGGATTTAAATCGCTCTTTGAGTTGGGTTAGATATCTTGCTGAAATGCGTGGGTTTTCTCATTATAAGAATAGAGGGTATGGTGGTGCTTCATTAGAACATTGTCTTTTTTTCTTAGAAAATGATTTGATGAATAGAGAAGTAAGTTTAGATTTAGACGAAATCATTGTTCAAGTGCCACACCCATATAGATGGTTATCATTTAAACATGATGGAGAATTTACTACATTGAGACCAACCCAATTATTCTCTCTTCCTATAGGTTCAGATGGAACTACATATGGAACAAAACCAGATATTAATTCCTTCCAAACACATGAGTTAAATATCTATAATATTACTTGGAGATATTACAAGTCAATGAAACAACTTAAACAACTTGGTGTCAACTTTTTCTTTATAGAAAAGACTCCAGAAGACATAAAAAATGATTTATATCTTGACTGTGATGAAACCCCTAGTTTTGAATGGGTAGAATATTGTTGGAATTGGATTATTGAAAATTGTATTAAAACTGGGTGTTATTATGATACCGATGATAAACATGGTTGGGGTCACTATGGAACAGATGTACACTATGATATTGCGAGAGATTTAAATGATAAGTTGGGGAATTAGTGCTTGTACGCATGACGCTTCTTTAGCGGTTGTTAGAGATGATGAGATATTGTTTGCCTCTCATAGTGAGAGATTTAGCGGATATAAAAATGATGCTTTTCTGAATCCAGAGATTATCATGGAAGCGAAAAAGTATGGTGAACCCGATTATGTTTATTGGTATGAAAATCCTTGGTTAAAATGGACAAGGAAGAAATACGCAAAACAACAAAGACCTTGGTTAAGTCCTAGAAAATATTTAAAACACTTTGGAATCAAGGCGCCCTATTATACTACGCACCATAAAGCACATGCAGCTGCTGGGTATTATACTTCACCCTTTGATAGTTCCGCGATATTAGTCATTGATGCTATTGGAGAATGGACTACCACATCTATATGGAAGGACATGAAATGTATCTGGACTTCTAAGTATCCAGACTCATTGGGGTTGTTCTATTCCGCGATGACAGATAGAATTGGATTGAAAGCAAATGAAGATGAGTATATCCTTATGGGTATGTCTGCTTATGGTGACCCCGATAGATTTTATGATGACATTAAACCATTACTAAAACAGAACCTACATAGAGGATGTAAGTGGTGGAACCCAGATTTAAAAGAAGAAGATTACTTTGATGTCGCAGCTGCTACACAGAAAGTCTATGAAGAACAATTTGGAAAACTGCTATTTACAACTGCGAGATTAACAGACCAAACCAATCTGGTTTTTATGGGTGGGTGTGCTTTAAATTGTTTGGCGAATAGAATTATACCACAGTATTTTGCTAATCATTGGATTATGCCAAATCCAGGCGATGCTGGTTCTTCTATTGGTGCGATTGCAGCTAGGGAACATAAAAAGTTGAAATGGAAAACACCGTATCTTGGATATAATATAGAAGGCGGATATCCAACTAGTGATATACTATCAAATCTTGTCGCATTGAAAATAGTCGGAGTCGCAAATGGTAGGGCGGAGTTTGGGCCGAGAGCTTTGGGTAATAGAAGTTTACTCGCAGACCCAAAAGGTTCAGAGATGAAAGATGTTGTTAATAAGATTAAGAAGAGACAGGAGTTTAGACCCTTTGCACCAGTTATATTAGAATCGGAAGTACACAAGTATTTCGATGTACCAGAAGGATTCCAATCACCGTATATGCAACATGTCGTTAGATGTAAAGAACCAGACCTGTTTCCTGCTATAGTACATAAGGATGGAACCAGTAGAGTTCAGACTGTCAATGATGAACAACATAGTGGGTTGACGCGGTTATTACAAAGATGGAAAACATATAGTGGTCATCCCATCCTTTTAAATACTAGTTTGAATATTAAAGGTGAACCAATCGTCAATGATGAAAAAGATGCAGCTAGGTTTGAGAAGAAGTATGGAGTTAAGGTGTGTGTAAGATAGAACAAGTTAGACCTTTGATATGGGAATTAACAGAATTAGATTTACCACCAATACCACCCCAAGACCAATGGCGCACGGCTGGACTATTTACTGAAGGTGAAATATCTAATGCACAGTTGCGTGAAATATATCACTTTCCTGTTTTAAGAGAATCATGGGGCATTATATCAGATAAGGTACTTCACTTAATAAGAAATCTTGATTTAAATGAATTGTGGCAGGGATATAATGTAAATCTAAAACCTTTTGATACTATAGGATTATGTATTCATAAAGATTTACCAAATTTCAATATGCATGGTCATCATGATAACCGTAGAGTTATTGGTGCAATAATAGTGAACTTAGTGGATAATAAAGACCCTACAACCTTTTTAAATTATACTAGTCCCACAGAAAGGAATACTGGTATTTTCTTTTTGAATGATCCTACTACAAGACACGCGGTGAGAAATACAAGTGACCGAGATAGAATAACAGCATATCAAAATATATTCATTGACTCTTTTTTTAAGGGAACATCAAATGCGTGAGATAAGATATCATAATGACGAAATCATAAAGGTAGATGGACTTCATTTCTATGGATGTTCTTATGTTGCTGGACAGGAACTTTTGGACAAAGAACTTCCAGACCCAATGGCTATTGACCCAAAAAAGATGGCGAAACAGGAGGGCGAACCACAAGATGAATATTATCGTAGAAGATTATCAAGAGAACTTCTTTGGAAGAAAAAAATAAAACTTGAAAAACAACTCGCGTGGCCACAACACATGTGTAGTTTATTAAAGGTTAGATGTTATAATCATGGACAACATGGTTCATCTATGACCCAGATGAAGGGGAACATAGTTCAACATATTATAGATGGATTATATGAACCCAATGAAGCTATAGTTGTCGGGTTGACAGGATTTGCTAGAGAAATGGTTTTTGCAGAAGATGAAACTCTTCTCTATCATCTTAGAAAGCATGGCGCTGCTGTAAGTATGGTTATTGCATCTGACTACGAAAGAAGAGGCGATAAAGAGTTCGCGTTGAAGTATATGAACTTAAAAGGAACCTATACTTACCTGTGGTTTTTCTTACACGAAATATGGAATATAATGAATATTTGCGTGACAAACAATGTAAAACTCTACATTCTTCCCATGTTAGACCCATTTAACCTTAAATGGTACAGAAAACAGTACGATATTGACTATAAAACCAATGAATTTAATACACAATTGAAATTTCTAATGTCTGAAATAGATAAGTATATGATAAAGGGAATGAAGATTGACCCATTAGGGGCCAACATTATAGAAAGATTACCAAGGGGCCATCCTTGTGCCAAGAGTCATGAAAAGTTTGGTATAAAGGTTGGTGAGAAGTTATTAATATGAGTAACATATTAAAGTTCCCAACCAAACGCAAATGGGAACCTACAGGATACAGAATTAATCTATACACGGAAGAGGATATCTATCTCGTTCTCTTGTGTCTCAATATATCCGATGATTTAGATGACCCCAAACGCTGGGTCAGAAAAGACCTTCGCACTTTAGAACCAGAATTCGTCATAGACAAACTTAATGAATGTCTAGACAATCAAGCGTTATCTGAGAAAACATATAAAAACATTCGTAGGATAATGAATTCAATAGAAGTTGTGCCATTGTCGGCACTTTATAATTAGGAGAAAAAATGAAATATTTAATAATGATATTAGCAATGGTGGCATCATTTGGTGCTCACGCAGAAATAAATTCTTCTGCCAATGTAGCGTTGAGTAGTGAATATATTTTTAGGGGTCAAACCCAAACTTTAGGAGACCCAGCTGTCTCTGGTGGATTTGATGTTGGATATGAGGGAGCCTTTATCGGAATGTGGGCATCTGAAGTAGATTACGGAGATGGACTTGCAAATTTAGAGGTTGACCTTTATGCTGGATATGGTTTGGGATGGAAAGACTTTTCTGCTTCTTACACATATGTAGACTATAACTATAACGGAGACTCATCTTTAGATGGAGTTGAACATCAAATAGCACTAGGATGGAAAGATGTAAGTCTTTTACATGTAGTTGGTGCAGAGGGGTTTGTTGATTATAGTGAAATCTCTTACACTTTACCTATAGTTGCATTTGATGTTTCATGGGGAACATGGGATACAATAGGCGACAATTGGTCAGTTGGGAAAAGCTTTGACTTGGGCCCAGTTGACGGAACAATTCAGTATATAGAATTTCATGGTGATGCTGATATTTCAAACGAAAGGAATATAGTATTAACAATAAGCAAAGAAATATAACAAGATACATTTTAAATCGAGGAGAGATTATGTAAAAACAGTCTTTATGATGGATAGCAAATTAATTTAACCAACCATCTGGAGAGATACCACATGCCAAGACGCAAAACCAACCTACAAGTAATTGAGAATTTAAATTCCGATATACAGAAGGTGAAAAGTAAATCAACATTAAAAATGCGTATTGAGGATTTAATTACAATTGATGCACTCACAGAAACCCAAGGACATTTTTTCGCAGAGTACAAAAAAGATTGTAGAGCAATGTTATTACATGGATGTGCTGGTACAGGAAAAACATACATTGCCCTGTACAGAGCATTAGAAGAGGTTTTACAGAGAGGAAACCCATATAAGAAAGTAGTCGTTATTAGGTCAGCAGTCCCATCAAGAGAAATAGGACATTTGCCAGGCGATGAAACTGAGAAGACTGCGGTGTACATGCAACCATATATTGATATGTGTACCGCATTGTTCCCCCAAAAACAACAGGCATTCCAGAGACTAATCGAACAAAAATATGTAGAATGGATGATTACATCATTTGTAAGAGGAATTACATTGGATAATTCCATTATTATCGTGGATGAGTGTCAAAATATGAATGACATGGAGATTAATTCCATTATAACTCGCGTAGGACATAATAGTAAGATTATATTCTGTGGAGACTTCCGTCAAACTGACCTATATAAGAAGGGCGATTTAAGTGGATTGCAGAAATTCATGGTAATTGCTGAAAATATGCCTTCTTTTAGGACTTTTGAGTTTAGTGAGGACGATATTGTCCGTTCTGACCTTGTAAAAGAGTATTTAATCTCAAGAATCCGCTATGAAGAACAATATGGGACTTGACATTTGCTCTGAAGGCTAGTATAATGGTCACATAATTATAGGATTTTTGTAATGTTTACACATATTGACGAAAAACACGATTTTCCCCAGTTAATGAGGGAGAATTTTGAAGGAAAAAGGACATATGTAACGGAAAATGGTGATAGATACCCTTCTATCACCACCGTTCTTGGATATAAGATAAAACCCGCTATAAAAGCATGGAGAAAAAAGGTAGGAGAACAGACCGCGAACAAAATATCTCGCCAATCGTCTGTTCGGGGAACCAAAATTCATGGTGTTTGCGAGGATTATCTTAATAATAAGGAACTTAATACTGAAATGTTGTCCTTTGTAGAGGAAGATATGTTTGATAACATGCGCCTTTACCTTGATAAGATAGACAACATTCACGCGATTGAACAATTTTTGTACAGCGACCATTTAAGGTTGGCTGGTCAAGCGGATTGTATCGCGGAATTTGAGGGAAAATTGTCTATTATTGACTTTAAAACCTCTGCTAAAAGGAAAACCAAGTCATATATAAAGAATTATTTCGCTCAATGTGCTGGTTATGCCATCATGTTTGAGGAAAGAACAGGAATACCTATCACAAATTCAGTAATTATCATTGGTGTACAGGATGAAGAACCACAATTATTCATTGAACATCGTGACAATTACACAGAATACTTGTTAGAATGTCGAGATTTATACGAAAATAACGCTTGACTTCTGGCCCATCTTATACTATAATATAAATATAACTTGACTCTATGAAACGAATTGAAAGGTTGACAGGACGGGGGTGCGATTCCCCCCGCCTCCACCAATTTATCCTTATAGACCCGACTAAGGGGGCGAATAGGATCGACTGGGACTTATTAGGGGAGTGGAGAGTTCGGAGAGGAAGCTGCCGTAAGTGCAACGCAACCATAAACGCAGAAGATAATACTGCTTATGAGGACTACGCTTTAGCGGCGTAGAATCGCTCGGGGTTTTGGAGACAGTTCCTAGCACCAGAATACTGTCTCATTTTTATCTCATAAAGAGAAGGAGGAAGATATGTGGTTAATTACAGGACTCGTAATAGGAGTTGTAGTTGGTGCATGGATTAAAGACCGAAAAGGTTGGTTGGATTTTCTTGACACATTATTTGACAAGATACCATTTTAATCTAGTACATTATGTACAGTTGGTTTTTAACTGCCATCTCAGCGGTTACATTAATATTGTTCCCGCTAAGCGCTGACAACCACTTTGTTAACGACAAGAGTTTCCTAGAATATGAACAGGAATTAGTTCATAATCAACAAGAAATTGCTTGTCTTGCCGTTAACATTTACCACGAAGCGAGGGGCGAAAGTGAAGAAGGTAAACTTGCAGTAGCTTTCGTAACTCTCAATCGTGTTAAGAGTAACGCATATCCAGATACAGTTTGTGGAGTTGTTTATCAAGGAAAACACAAACGGTCTTGGAGAGATAATGAAACGCTGGTTCCAGTAAGACATGGATGCCAATTCAGTTGGTACTGTGACGGTAAATCCGACATGGTACAAGATTTCGACTCATATGAGGAAATCGTTGAATTGTCAATGAATGTCTGGTACGGAAGGTTTGAAGATAACACAGATGGAAGTTTGTTTTATCACGCAGATTATGTAGACCCAGCATGGGCGCAACACATGGCAATGACAAAAAGGATAGATAATCACATTTTTTACACGATGTCGAGTTATTAATTATGTCTGATAAGGTTCACAATTTTATTGTTACAGGCGGATGTGGATTTATAGGTTCACATTTAGTAGAAGCATTAGTTCTTCACGGGCAGAATGTTCTTGTAATTGATGATATGAGAACTGGCAGTTTTAAACTCGATAGTAAACATGTGAAGTATCTACATCAAGATGTTGCATCAGCAATCCCAGTTGGGAAGTTTGACGCAATATTTCACCTAGCCGCCACGCCTAGAATTAGGTTATCACAGAAAGACCCCTTTGGTACTATCACAAATAACCTTAATTCAACAATGGTAGTTTCTGAATACGCGAGAAGAGAACGAATTCCTTTGTTTTTCGCTGCCTCTTCTAGTACTCAGTTTCTTCATCATCATGATAATCCTTATACATTTTCTAAGTGTGTAAGTGAAGAAATCTTAGAACTTTACCACAAACAATTTAACTTGGAATATCATATGTTATATTTCTATAATGTATATGGCCCAAGGGAAGCTGACTATGGAGAATATAGTACGGTAATAAGAGCATTTAAGAAATGCATCCAAAAGAATGAACCTCTTAGGATATTTGGTAGTGGTAAAAAAGAAAGAGATTTCACTCACATCCATGATGTAATCGATGGTATTCTAAAGTTGTTAACTACAAAGAGAAAACCAAAACATGTACATCTTGGTTCTGGTAATCCAGTTAGTATAATGGAAATAGCAAACGCATTTAATCATAATATTGTTCACGAATTCGATAAGAAGGGTGAAGCAGAAGTGACCGAATGTGAAAATCCTTATATAGAACCACAATACGATGTTATTGGATATATCAAAAAATGGAAGAGTGATTATGAGGAAGAAGCTATTTTAAGAAAAATAAACAAAGATTTTCGTAATGTGGAAGAAAAATATGCCAAAATTGATAGTGGACAATGACGATAAAAAAGAAGAGAAGATTAGTGATGTTGCTTTGGTTACAAAGTCAGAATTTCAAACATCATCTGAATTCTCTCAGCATATAGAAAAGAAGGCTGTTTCTGCTGGAAACTATATCGATGTATTAGTCGAGTATTGTACCAAAAATGACATAGAGATTGAGAGTGTTAAAAAATTATTAACCGCATCTCTAAAAGAAAAGATAAAAGCAGAAGCAATTGGACTTAACTTAGTTAAGGGACAAAAGTCTTGTAAGTTACCTATATGATTGAACCCTATGAAGTTTATAAGTTATATCTAGCAATTAAACTTCATTTTACTACCAAGTCATATGATGTAGTAAAATATAAGGGTAAAGTTAGAGTAAAACCAGAGACCTTTCGTAAAAGAAAGGACATGGTATCTATAAAGAAACTTGCTAGAGATTATAAACGCGAGGAAATAATAGATTTTTTAGTCGCAAATTTTGTATCTGGAGAACGATGGGGTGGTTTGTTTGATATACAGGCATCCAAAAGATACGAGGATTGGAAGGCAAAGAAGAATCAGAGAGAATATCTCTTCCAAAGGGATGTCTCAAAGATACTACTAGAGATGGAAAAGCAAAAAGTTGGCGCTTTTTTTGAAAAAAATGGAAAACAGGGCTTGACTTTTCGTCTGTACTTTGGTAGAATGATCGAAATTGAAACTCTTGTTATATTAGATAAGATTTTCGATTTTGTAGAAGAAACGGATGATATCTTATTAGAAGATGTTGTACTACTAGTGAAAAAGTATCGCCCGTTTGTTAAGGTGACTGACTCTATGAGAGAAGTCGCTAAAACACTTACTCAATAACCTGTATAAATAGGAGTGTACATAATGAGTAGGAAACTACGCCCTCATGATGAAGAGAAGCGTATGAGAAGAGTACCTAGTGAAGATAAAACTAGACTTGACAAATACCAACATCTCTTGTATAATGAGGATATGTATGAGTCCAATGAGTTCTTGAATGATTTGGATAAAAAAAGTAAAATACAACGCAAACATAAACCAATATAACGCACAAGGAGAAATATATGTCGTTTAATACTATAGAAGAGCTACGCAAGTCGCGTGGCAACTTTGACACCCTTCTTAACCAAGTTGAGAAGATGTCTACAACTACCACCGAGTCTAATGACGATGGTAGGGAATGGAAACCAACTGTTGACCAAGCTGGAAATGGTTATGCAGTAATCCGATTTTTGCCCCCAGCAAAAGGTGAAGACCAATATTGGGCAAGACTCTGGACACATGGATTCCAAGGGCCTACTGGGAAGTGGTACATCGAGAATTCTCTCACAACTCTAGGACAACAAGACCCTGTTTCAGAATTGAACAGCGAATTGTGGAATAGCGGTGTTGAGTCTAATAAAGATATTGCTCGCAAACAAAAGCGTAGGCAGTCTTTTTATTCCAACATTGTTGTTGTGAAAGACCCATCCAATCCAGAAAATGAAGGTAATGTATACCTTTATCGTTATGGTAAAAAAATCTTCGACAAAATTCAAGACTTGTTAAAGCCAGAATTTGAAGATGAAACTCCAGTAAATCCTTTTGATTTCTGGGAAGGCAGAAACTTCAAACTGAAGATTCGTCAAGTTGAGGGATTCCGAAACTATGACAAGTCGGAGTTTGAGTCTGCTCCATCACCAGTAGCTGCTGATGATGAAATTGAGGCGATTTGGGCGAAACAATACTCTCTTGCAGAGATTGTAGACCCATCTAACTTCAAGTCTTATGAAGACCTTAAATCCAAATTGGGTATGGTTCTTCAAGGTGCAAGCAAGGTTCCTAATGCTTCAACTGTTGCAGCCCAGACAGGCGACATTGAAGATGACTTGTTTGCGAAACAACATGCTGAAACAAAGGTAGTCTCCAATGGTTCAGATGATGACGATGCAATGTCGTACTTTGCAAAACTGGCTGACGATAGTTAATATCCCAGCTTAAGTTATGCGAGGGGCGACATAAATAGTGTCGCCCCTTTTTTTATGGCAGAAATTATGGATGGAATTATATTTGGTGGACAACTAGAAGACCTTGGTGGGTCAATTAATAAAGAAGATTCAAGAAACATATCAATAAGACGCTCGTCTGGTGGACATAAAATTGCCACCTTTTTGAGGCAGAATGGTTATGATATTGATGTAGTAGATTATGTTCATCGATGGACACTAGAACAATTAAAAGAATATATTAGACCAATAGCACAGGATTGTAAGTTCTTTGGGTTTGGTTCTACTTTCTTTTTAGATAGCCCAGTTGTTAAAGAACTGGTAAAATGGTTAAAGGTTCATTACCCACAAATACCGCGTGTCGCTGGTAGTCAAAATGATAGTATGCGTAGTTTAGATATGGATTGGTATGTCTATGGTTACGGTGAAAATGCTATGTTAGAACTAATGAAACATTTTGATGGTGGCCCAGAACCGAAACATGTTGATAATATAATTAATGCCTATGTTAATTACAAATCCTTCCCTAGAGATGATTTAACAGTCTCATATCAAGAAAATGATTTTATGAACCCAAGAGAAATACTTCTTTTGGAGTTTGCTCGTGGATGTAAGTTTAAATGCAAGTTCTGTAGTTTCCCTATACTGGGTGTCAAGGGTGATTATTCTCGTACAGCAGAAAGTGTCTATGATGAGATGTTAGAGAATTATGATAAATGGGGAACAGAACATTATATTGTCTTAGACGAAACATTCAATGATAGTCCACAGAAGATTGAGAAGTTTGCTAATGTAATAGAGAAACTTCCATTCCAACCAAAGATGACTGCCTATATTCGTGGTGATTTAATCGCTTCGCGTCCTAAAGATTGGGATAACCTAATCAAGATGGGAATTACATCTCATTTCTATGGTATTGAAAGTATGAACCACAAGGCAGCTAAATCTGTTGGTAAGGGGATGAATACTGGTAGAATACAGGATGGACTATTAGAAGTTAAAGAATACTTTCTGAAGAATGCTGGATTCTATAAAGGTCATATATCATTAATAGCTGGACTTCCATATGAAACCATTGATAGTCTACGCGATACAGTAGATTGGTGTTCAGAATACTGGTCTGACCAGAGTTATCATATGAATATATTGATGTTTAAGAACCTTCATAAACCTTCACTCAATCATAACTCAGAATTCGATTTACATTGGCGAGAATACGGTTATAAGAAGACCAAATTCCCAAAAGATGATATAAAGTGGGACTTGAGTATCAATCCTTACTATAAAGTCCTCTACGACTACATGGCGACCTCTGAGGACTATATACAATGGAAGAATGACTATACTACCATGTATGATTGTTTTAAGTTCTGCGTGGAAGAGTTTAGTCAGGCAAAATTGAAGAATGTACTAGACCCATTCATGTATGATAAGTTCTTTATTGACCCTAGTGTAAGTTGGGATGATTTTCAGACACAAAATCATATGGAAAGAAGAGAATCCCATATATTAGAACATGTAGATAATTATATTAAAAAGAAAATATTATCTACCAATATTCATTTTTAGTTTACTGTCTGGATTTAGAGTACTGTCATCTACCTTAATCACTCCAATATATTGGGTTGACCCGCCAGGCGGAGTTCCAGTTGCTGTTTGCATGGAAGTCATAGCAGTTGCAAGTTCTTGATTTGCTTTTATTTGTTTATCAACAACTCTTTGGTCTCTTTTTACGACTTCATTTTGGGCGGTTGTAGTTGCAGTTTCTAGTGTCATAGAATCTGTATCAACTATTGGTTCTGCACTTTCAAGGTCTGAAGCAAGAGAAGCTTCTAGTTTTTGTTGTTTTGATACTTTTGGAGTGCCATCTGCTTTAAAGTCTTTACCGTATTTTTCATCCCATGCTTCTTGTTCTTTAGCAAGTCTTTCCTTAGTTGTGTCACTTGCGAACATTGGAATTTCTGGTCTCGCTTCAACATTGCCTGCTTCATCAGCATCTTCATTAAGTCCCTCTTGGAGTTCTTTCAATTTATTCACAATATAATCTTTAATAGCTCCGTATCTTCCTTTAAATGTATCTGGCATATTGTACAAGTCAGAATCATGAGGGAATTTTTCTGCTGTTGTTTCGCCGTCTGGGTTACCATACATGTCATTGTACATGTCTCTCGCAAGAAGACCTATGTCTACTGTTAAACCACCAGCTATACTTGGAACTGCAATACCAGCTGCTTCAATACCAGCACCAGTTAAATCACCTTGGAATAGTCTCCATAATGCCATTCCTGCCCCAGCAACTGCACCAACAACAGGGATTTGTTTTAATCCATATTTCCCCATATTTTTCAGTAGTGATTTTGCCATTACAGCTTTATCTGCTAATTTGGCAGCATCGTCTACCTTGCTTGTTAGGGTAACCTTCCCTCCTTCTGCTAAGTCTGCTGGATTAACTTTTTTGGTGGTCAACTTATCATCAATTTTCGATACCTCTCTCAAGTTGCCGCTTTTATCTACTCCAACTTGTGTTCCGTCCTTGGTGATACCAACATTACCTTCCTTTACGCTAACATCTACTGTTTTGGGAGTTTTTAGTTTATCTTGTTCACCTAGTACACTTTTTACATTGGGGTCTTTACCTTTAAAGAATTTTTCTACATCTAGATTTTTTGCTACAGCACCTATTTTTGTTATTTTGCCCATCCACTTGGTTGTGAGTTGACTCATTTTCGCAGTTAAAGTAGTACCCCAATCTTCCATTCCTTCTTCAACCGCGTCTATATCTTGTTGTTGTTTGTCCCCTTCACCAGCTAACATAGCGCCAAGAGCAGCTCCACCTAATCCAGCAGCTAAGGAAGCAGAAGGGCCAGCACCTCCTCCGCCTTTGCCTCCACCAAACATTGACCTTATAGCATTTTCGTCTGGTGGTGGTTTTGCACCTCCAGTACCACTAAAACCAGCAGATATTAATGATGTATCTTGGTGAATTTTAACTAGAACTCTTTCTATGTCTTGAAGCTGGTTTATCATAGGGTCATTACCAGCATAGTCTTGTACCATCGATGTAGCAGCTTCAGCTGACGAACTTCCGCCAGCGCCTCCACCACCGCCTGAACCTCTACCTATTGGTATGACATTACCACCAGCTCCTGCTCCCATGGCGCCATCGCCACCACCCATTTGACCAGATAAATCATTTCCGCCTAGAAAACTTGCTGCTCCATATCCAGTAGCTGCTGATCCCATTCTGCTGCCAGGAGCTTTTGTAACTTTGTTTCTACCAGCGCCCCTAAATAGGTTTTTTGCACCCGAAAGTACTCTTCCCGCTCCTAACCACCAAGCCATTTATTGTCTCCATTTATCCGATTTAGCATCTTCTCTCTTTTTCTTTAAATGTTGGATTAACATTGAAATGTATACTTGCCTTTCCCACGGAACCCAACTCTCTATTTCTGTTAAACTATATTTATGTTCTTGCATAAGTAGAAAGTTAGTTTTAAAATAATTTTCTAAATTCTCATGAAAAAGGCTCATACGAAAAAATCGTAGTACCCATTCAAGTAAGCGGTATTCTTTTTCTCACATTTTGGACAGTCATAATCCACATAATTCTCAATTACTGGCATTGTCTCAAAAAACTTTTTAATATGAGAGAATTGTTCTGTGGTTAAGTTGTCTATAAACTCCGCCCTGTCCGATTCAGTTAAATCTTCGTAGATTGCCTCCCCTTGGAAAATTTTCTCGATACACACTTCAGCGACTTTAAACAAATCCTGTTCTGTTTCTGATTTACCTATTTCTATCATCTCACTAGCATTTGGGTATCTCATTTCAAGTGACATCTCATTTCCAAGTTGTACTGTTTTATCGTGACCTTCAGTCTCATATAATTTAAAAGTATCCAATGATATTTCTATATCAATTGGTGCTTCACAATGACCGCAAAGAAGTCTCGCGTCTATTTTATCTGATATTGAAACCTTTCTCAGTTCCAAGAAAATTTGTTGCATATCAAAAATGGGTATCTTTTCCCCATCAACCTTACCGAAAGAACAATTGGTTACCACTTGTTGAGTGGCTTTTATCATTTCTTCTTCCTCTTTGGTTTCATTTGCTAATACAAGTAATTTTTCCTCTTTTACTAGGAAAGGTCTGAATTTCACTTTCTTACCTAGAGAGTGAACATGAACATCTATCAGAGGATGTTCAGTTATTGGTAGTGCCATATTATCCTCCAAACCTATCGTTATGGAAACCAAAATATCCATTCATAATTTCGATATTTTCTGCTTCACAATGCGAACAATTAAACTCTATTATATTTCTAACCACTGGCATGGTTTCAAAAAATAACTTTATAATATTAAACTCTTGTCTTGTCAACGAATCGACAAACTCTATTTTATCTTCAGATGGAATATCATTCCACACAGCAGTATCTTGTTCTATTTCTTCAATACACAAACCTGCTAAATCATAAAATTCCGCGTATTCTTTTCCTTCTGACATCTCAAATAATTCTTTTGCTGTTGGGTATCTCATAGTTACAACTAAGTTATCTCTTATTGGAAATACTGGTTTATGTCCTTCATCATATACCGTTTCAAAATTATCTATTTGAATATCAACTATATTTCCTTCTCCACATTCATCACATAATATCAGCCACTCTGGCATCTCTATACCAGAAATTTTTGTTAATTGAATCCATATGGTTTGTAGGTCAAAGATGGGTAAAGTAAATCCATCCACTTTACCCAAAGAACAATTAGTAATACATTTGCTTAATGTTTCTATTGATTCAGAACGACTCTGTTCTTTTAAGTTTTCAAATAGTTTTTCCTCTTTAACCAGAAATGGTCTAAAAGGAATTTTTTTATCTAGTTGAAAAACATATATGTCCGTCAACGGATATTCCGCTTTTGGCAGCGTCATAACAAACCTCCAATAATTTAATCAACCCAATCATTAATGTTATCTGCAATCTTACTTTTAATTGCATTTTTGAAACTATTCTTACGGAAATTGAGTAATCCAAATAATTTTTCTGAATCTCTCGAATCAACCGCACGAGAAGACCACCTTCTAAAAGCAAAAGTACAATTGACTCTGACAATGCCTTCAGCACTTTGCCCCATTGGTAAAATATTCATAAGTCTTGGAAACGCATCATATAATTTCCATCCTGTTACCCTATTGTCTTCTCTATCTAAGGCAAACACTTCAACCTGTCCAACATGTTCATCTGGAAAACTTACTTCTTTTGATATTGGATTCGCAATAATGGTCATCCAGTTTTCAAAGTAAGACCTAACATCCCAATTATCATCACAGAAAAATGTAAATGCTGCTGTGTCTCCAAAGTATTCTACACCATGAGCTCTTTGTTCCGTCCAATGACTTATCATAGTTGGTGTCCATTTTATTTGCAGGCCTGGAATTTGAGCTTCCTCGCATAGCAATGATACTTCTCTATCATCTGTAAATTTTTGGGGACTGCTAATTACAATTTCAAATCTATTAGACCTAGCAAGGTCATTCTTTCTAACCTTACTAATGAAATCTCTTGTTTTAAAATAAGCCATTAAATCATTCTCCTAGACTTTTGGAATACGGTGTTCTTACTAACATTAAAGTCTTCTACTGGCAAAAATATAGCACCTTTCCAATCTTGTGGATTGATTTCATAAAATCTAGACCTTAGTTGTTTTGTTAAATATCTTTTTACGCATGGTTTTACTTCTGGAAACTGGGCAACATTGTTCAATAAACTCCAGTTAAATTTCATTCTACTTTCATCTTCAATTGCTTGGTCATCTAATGTTTCCATTAATTTGCCTAATAACTGAGCTCTCATCATGTAAGGTAGATAATGTAAATTCAATCCCCAGAAACCATCTGCGGTTGGTTCAAATGGAAGACATAAAGGAAAAGCATCGAAATACGGTAATTTGTCTTTCCATTTCGCGTCATACCTAAACAGATACATTGAACCTATAGTAAATTTACCAACTGGTTGACCTATATCAGATGATATAGCGCTGGATGGACTGTTTACGCCACGCATGACTTGTCTTACTTGGTTCATGTACCAATTAAATGACTTTCTTCCAGAATCGGAGTTCGGTCTAATTTGTAAAAATGGATTTGCCATGAGACTATTTATAACAGTTTGACAGCCACCCATGTTTGCATAAACAGTTTATGCAAATTCATTAAAATTTAATCTAATCTTAATCAAATTGTAACACAAAAGCGCACGGCAAAGATATAGGTATCAATAAATATTTTACATATAATATTAGTTCATCTACTTAATGAGGTAAAGGAATGAAACTCAAGTTCGTTCTCTTAGTTGTTTTATTAACAACACCATTCGCAACCCCCTACGCTAATCCATATTTAGAACTCAAGAACACAGTTCCCTTCAAAGATTACCACTCTGAAACATCTACAAGTCATTTAAGACTAGGATATAAGTTCGACAACAATTTTTATGTCGAAGGTGGTGCTATGTCGCATGGTTCTAGTTATGAGGCTGGATACAAATTCAAAAAAGGAAAATGGACTATCAAGGGAAAGTGGGAAGGTTCAGATTCAAGTAAAAGGGACTATTTTAAATCTAAAATAGAAACAGAACTCAGATATACTTTTGGAGACTAACATGGATGTAATGACGCTCTTGTGGACTTGTTTGGGATTTGCTTTTGCTAGTTATACAGTAATCGCAAATGATAGTATTCAAACTCTTGGTACTTGGATTGCATCTAATAAAGAGAGATTTGATTGGAAGATAATGTGGGCAGCCGCAAGTAGTGTTTTGTTATTTGCTATTTGGTATGGATGGACAGTCAATGCTGGTGATATATCATATGGTAGATTAGATAGAATACCGTATGTAGAACCACAATGGTATCATGCAATGGCACCAGCAGTATTGTTATTACTTACTAGATTTGGTGTTCCTGTTAGTACATCGTTTTTAGTGCTAAGTGCATTTGCTAGTACATTCGTTTTAGAAAAGATGTTAGTCAAATCTTTTGCTGGTTATGGTGTAGCGGCTGTGAGTGCATATGTCATATGGGCAGTCGTATCAAAATGGTTACAGAATGTAGAATTGCGTGGTAGTGATAGAAACTGGCGAATACTACAATGGATTATTACTGGTTGGTTGTGGTGGACTTGGTTATCACATGATATGGCAAATATGGCAGTATTCTTACCGCGTGAAATCGATATCGTTCCATTAGTCGCTATTAGTGCATTGTTTGTTGCTGGTATGGGATGGATGTTTAAAGAACAGGGTGGTAAGATACAACATGTAGTTCAGAGTAAGACAGATACAAACTATGTTAAGAGTGCAACTTTAATTGACTTCATATATCTCATAATTCTATGGTACTTTAAACAATACAACAATATACCAATGAGTACAACATGGGTATTCATAGGATTGTTAAGTGGTAGAGAACTTGCTATTGCAACATTTGATGCTACCAGAACTAAAAACTTCAAAGAGGTATTCCCAATAATCGCTGGTGACTTTGGTAAGTTGATGGTAGGTGTTGCCGCTTCAATGGGCATTATTATAGGTATTCATACTTTCGCGTAGATACCTAATTCTTTTTCAGTAATTATTTTAAACTCCCAACCTCGGTCAGCACAGTACTCTCGTGCTGACTTCCACTTTGCTTCATTGATACCATAGTTAGCAATCTCTTGTAGATACTTTTTTGTTTTCTTTCTTGGTTCTGGTGGTTTAGTGAATCGCTCTGGTTTAACTTCTATTAGATATGTACCGCCAACTGTCTTGATATAAAAGTCCACATAATAACTGTGTATCCTTCTATCTAAAGGAGACCTATAGGGTATCGCTATAGGTTCAGATGCCCACTCTAAAACATCTTGGTTCTTGTCGCACCAATTCATAAATTTTAGTTCGTAAGCTGACCTATAAATAACCTCATTAAGATTACCGCGATACTTTTTCGCGTTTTTTGGAATAAATTTTCCTTGATGGATATCTTTTCGGTACGGCATGTTATAAATAGTCCAATAATATCATAATTACTATTTATTCGGAGTTTTGAGAATGCCCTCAGCAACAGCAGAAAAAAGTCAATCTGAAATAGAAGGTTCTGTTTCGGCAGCCAAGAGCAATCCAGAGGAAGCAGCGGGTACAACCCCCAACGAGGATGTGGGAACAGATACTTCAACGGCGATAGATAAGAATCAAGCAAGTGAGGTGCCTGAAAAACCGAAGACTACTTTTCAATCTCTTTCTTATCCGCAAGGGTTGGATAATACGGACGAATTTCCACATCAAATAATGTTCAATGTTTTGATACGACAAACAGATGACGAACATAAAGCTAATAGTCATTTGGGTGAAGGTGGAAAAGGTGAAGACCTTATTAGTCGTAACCCAGACATGGACAATGAAAATGCAAAAAAAGTTTCTAAACAATTAACCAATGCTGCTATTGGTGGTTCTACTGCTTTGGCAGCATTTGCTAAAGGTGGTTTGCCGGGAATTGGAATAGGACTTGCTGGTGGTACTGGTTTAGCATTTTTTGGTGACAGGATGTCTGCCCTTGTTGATGACAATATAAAGTTATCAAGAAGAAATGTTGCTCGTATAAGAATGGCTATGCCACAATCACCACAAAATAAAATGACCGCTGAATGGAGTGTCACGGATTTTGGTTCTATTATGGGAGCTATAATGGAAGGTGCTGGTGATCAAGGTATAATGAATATGATAAAAGACGAGACAATGACGGGTGAAGCTGGTCAGGCAATGCTTAGAACTGCTGCTGGTGCGTTGAACATAACTAAACAGGCAGGATTAAATATCCCAGCACAAGCAACTATAGAATTGATGACTAGGAAAGTTACAAATCCATTTAAAGAAACATTATTCAAAACAATGAACTTTAGGGATTTTCCTTTTGTTTTTAAATTCGCACCGAAAAATGACCAAGAATTATTACAGACCTTAAAGATTATTAATGTATTTGAGAGATATATGACTCCACAAAAATCGCCAGGCGCTTTCTTTCTGGAATATCCTGCCGAGTTTGAGATAGTATATCAATATAAAAATAAAGAGAATAGGTATTTTACTAACTTCTTTAATGATACTGCTTTAGTTAGTTTTCAAGTGGATTATGGAAATGGTGGAGTATATACTGCATTTCAAGGAACAGAAGGTGCTCCTTCAGAGATAACTATGTCTTTGCAGTTTAAAGAACTTACTCTTCTTGACAGAGATTCTATTGTTGATATAACTGGACAATCAGCAGTTATGGGTGGGTTTACTGGAGAAAACTCAGTACAAGGACAAGAACCCCCCGCTGAAGAACAACCAGATGAAAAGAACGCAGACGGTACAGATAAAAATATAAATGAAACAGATAGTTCCCCAGATGCAGCTGTTAACGAAGGAGATGACGCATAATGGCATTTTTTAGACAATTTCCTAGAACCGCGTATGTAGTTGATGGCAACTTAATTAATATCCCAGATATTTTCCGCCGTGTAGGTAAAAAAGATATTGCAGACAACCTAGCATTCATGCAAGAATACGAGATACAAGAGGGAGAGAGAGTGGAACACATTTCTCATAACCTTTATCGTACAACTGATTACTACTGGGTAATTTTATTAGTTAATAATATAATAGACCCATATCATGACTGGCCAAAGACTAAGACAGAATTAGTGGCATTTACTGAACAACGATATGGTTCTGGTAATCTACATAAAGTACATCATTATGCTAATACATCTAATCAAAATATAAGAGTTGATTATGACGAATCAAAATTTAATGCTGGTACTATCAAAGCGATAACTAATATTGAACATGAGGAAAATGTCAATGAAGATAAAAGAAAGATTAAATTACCGAGGAAGGAATTTGTAGGGGAAATAGCAGGACAATTTAAGAGATTGATTAGAGGAAGATAATTTATTATGAGTACAATTTCAACGCCAGGCTCGTTTGATTTAGACAAGTCAGAAATATGGTTACTACCATCTGAAGAAGCTGGTGGTGGTAAACCCATTGACATACTCAAAACTGGGTTTGTTGGTGACTTAACCATAAAAGAAAATTTAGAAAACAACTTCATTGGTGTTGACATGTCTGTGGGTGATGCAAGAAATATAATAGGTAATATGCCTATCATTGGTGGTGAAGTAATAACTATTAAATTGGTATCCACGCATTTAGACGAAAATAACCCCAAACATGTCATAGAACAATCTTTTCGTATTGATGAGATAATAAACAGAAACTATATTGATGATAGAGAACAGACTTATATAATAAGAGCTGTATCACCAGAAGCATATAAAAATAATACTCAAATAATAAGTGAAAGATTTACTGGTAAACCACAAGAAATATTTGAAGACATCTATGATAGATTCATAAAAGAACCAAAAGTTATTGGAGATGGAAAAAACAAAAAGGATGGATTTCCTTTAGAATTCTGTGATATATCTGGAGGACAAGTTTTCAAGAGAGAGAATTTTACTTTCGTTGCTAATTATTGGACTCCATATCAATGTATGAATTTTCTGGCATCTAAAGTTGCACCAGCTGACGCGGGCGGAAAAGAATTGATGCCGAATGTTAAGTATTTTCAGACTACAAAGGCACATTATGTAGCTAGTCTTTCTAGGTTACAAGCTTTTTATAAAGAACAGAACTCGATTTATGATGAGTTTTGGTATGTCCCTACAGGTTCAGACCCCTTTATGTTAGATGAGAAAAGAAAAACTAGGGGTGGATATGGTTTTATTTCACCATTTGTTTCCAATCAATATTCAACTATGTCTGGTTTATCCATTCCTCTTATGACTCAAGACCTTGGAGACCAAATATCTGGATATCAAGGAAATGCAACAATAGGTTTTGATATGACAACGAGACTACCTTATCATATGGAATTTGATTATTCTCCATTACAACCTATTAGAATATCAGATAATAAAAGAGTGATACCATCACAATTCAAAGATTTTTATCATCTTGCAGACCAGACACCAATGAGACAACTTCCAAATGTAAATCCTAAATCATCATTGAATGTTAGGATAGGTTCTTCACAAATATGGACTGACCAAAAGTTTGGATACGATTGGAGATTCTTATTGGATACAGCTTATAGAGATACTGCTACGGAAGAATTGAAAAGATTGAGAGTTAAATTTGAGGTGCCAGGCCGAACGGATATTGATTTGGGTATGTTAGTATATTTAAATTTTCCAAACACAGATGAAAAGGGTGACGGTGCGTCTGAAGAAGAATTGTTTGATGCAAGGATGTCTGGTATCTATAGTGTCATTGGTATTAAACACATGTTTTCTATCGCAAAACAACATCACACTATGACAATAGATGTTGTTAGAGATAGTATGGGAGATTTTTAATGGAAAGATATCCAAATTTTGCTTGGTGGCAAGGAGTTGTAGAGGACAGGAATGACCCAGAAAAATTCGGACGATATAGAGTTCGTATCATAGGGTATCATACACTAGATAAAGCAATATTGCCTACTGAGTCTTTACCGTGGGCGATTCCTATGCAATCAGTTACCTCTGCTGCTATATCTGGTGTTGGTGTATCGCCTACTGGATTGGTTGAAGGTTCAGCTGTAATCGGATTCTTTGTTGATGGCGAGGAAGGACAAATCCCAGTTGTTATGGGTTCATTTGGTGTGGAAGATAATGTACCAACCCCAGCTGGGAAACCAGAATCACCAGAAGTACTAGCAGAGAGAGGGTTTTATGACCCTACTGGAACTTACCCACGCAGAAAAGAATTAAGAATATCAGAGGACGAAGGTTTTGCAGATGCAGTTAAAGGAATGGTTAGTGATGGACTTGGTGGTGTATTAGATGCTGATGGTAATAAACTTACAGGTGATGCTGAAGGTGTTGATGAAGTTGATGTTGGTAAGAATATCTTAGAAGAAGCATCATCTTCTAGACTTTCTAGGACACCAGAAAAACATTACTCATTAAAAGCAAAAAGAGATTCAAGAATAACAAAGATACCACGCGGATATGCAAGTAAAATATCTGGATGGAATAATAAAGAATTACCATTTGAACATGATAATGGTGATGAGAAAGTTAAAGTAAATCCCGGCACATATGAACCAACTTATTGGGACGAACCGCATCCCCAAGGTGTAGAGGAAAGTGTATCTAAGTACCCATATAACCATGTTAGAGAATCAGAAAGTGGACATGTCTTTGAGGTTGACGATACGCCAGGCGCAGAAAGAATTCATGAGTTTCATACTGCTGGTACATTCAGAGAAATCCAACCAGATGGAACTAAAGTAGAAAAAATAGTTGGTGATGATTATATTATTGACTTAAAAAATAAACACATGTATGTTGGTGGTAATTTTGACCTTACTGTAGAAGGTGATTACAATATTAATGTTAAAGGAAACAAATACGAACATGTAAGTGGTCACTCATACAATACTGTAATGGGTAATAGATTGAATAAAATGCAAGGACACGAATTAATTGATACAGAAAGTACATATCATTTAATAACGGTGGGGAACTTCAATTGTCAAGTTGGAAGTACAGATAAAGAAAAGAAACAATTTAGTAACTATAAACTGAGGGTAAGTGGAGATACTAATACTACTCACCAAGGCCCACATCGAGTAATGAATGCTTCTGCTTATGATAATGTTACAGATGGAGATATTAACTTTACGGTTAAGGAAAGACTTGGTATAAATCCAGCAGAAGCTATGGAAAGTGCTGTAGGTGGACAAGCTGCTAGTATGGATGCTATAGTAGCAGGTGGTTCATTTAAAGTTAGCGCAGATAGAAATGTGGATTTGACTGCTCAACCCACAGACTTTATAAAGACTCCTCTTACTGGAAGTAGTATCAATATCTCGGCAGATAGAGTTAATACAACTGCTAGAGTTGATATGGTAGAAAGAATTGGTCAGATTGCAGGCGTTCATGCTAATGTAGATTCACAAATCATACCACAATTAATTGGTAGGAAATCGACATTCGCATCTGGGCCAACTGGTGGAATCTATAATGTATATTCACCAGCACCAATTACTATTTCAGCCGCCGTGGCTTGGCTTACTCCAGCAACGATTGGAGATGATGTTATCGGTGCTGGCCAAATAATTAGAAATATTACAGGTGTCGGTAACTATACAGATGTTCTTGTTGGTGCTGGTACAATGTCCAGAACT